>ERZ887849.160-NODE-160-length-72696-cov-23.770722_pt1 | contig 72696 bp, 72 predicted proteins | sample MGYA00521267_ERZ887849 | MGnify/ENA primary metagenome ERZ887849 (study PRJEB32303, sample SAMEA104408601) | aquatic metagenome | biome: Brackish water; feature: Pelagic; material: water | place: Baltic Sea | collected 2014-06-06T16:11:00 | depth 2,863 m ...
TTCGTTGGGCACATAATGCTCTATGAAGCTTGGGGATACTTGTCTTTCAGTGAAAAATTTGATGCCGAACAGGAGGTTCGGAACAAGGTATTCGTGCTCTGGGCGGGCGCTATGATTGACACAACGGAAGCCTCGCAGCGCTTTCTTCCGGAAATCAAGAAAGAGGCTGCTGAACTGGGCCTGGTATCACTGGTAAAAAATGTTGATGTAGTCAATCGTTTCTGTCGGCTTTGTACAGAACTTATTGAGCAGCTGACGAGAGAGGAGCAGATCTACCTAAGCGATACACGAAACCAATGGGTGCACAGCTATTTCTCGAATAGACACCGACCAGAAATAAAGGTGAAATATTCTCAGGGCGGAAGTGTCAACGTAGAGAAACTAAGCCCACAAGACTACCATAGCGTGCTCCTAGGTTTTGGGGGACGAAACCTCGATGAACATCTGGTCCGGTTTATGAAGCTCTTCTTTTCTGGCAAGCCTGAGTACTGGATAACGCTCAAATATATTCGCAAGAACAACAGCCAGCTGTACCGGACGATGCTTGATGGTGGCGTCATTGAATTTCCAGAAGGCCTCCCCGCCTAGGCATGTGTACCTCGGAGCGAGCATGTATTGTGTGTCTGGAACGAGCAAAGTGTGATGCCTTCTCATGCTGGAAACTGCTTGGTCACACCCTGAGCTTGGAAAGCCTGCTTTTGCCAGCCCGGCAAATCAACATGAATGTCACGCATGGCCAGGAGCGGTCATTAGACGTGTTTCGCACAGACAGTGCGTGGGTTGGAATCGGCACCCCTCGTCAAGAGCTGGGAGCCGCCAACCGCACCTGCAGCATTTGTTGCGAGGCCAGCCGACCGCAATGGGCTCTGAGCCAGCATCTGACAGTATCACTCAGAAATATTGGACCTTGCCCGATACGCCCCCCAATGGGTAACTTGTGTAGGGTGTGGAACACTAGGCCGCTTGCGCCGCCATGATGCACAGTATCTCGAACATCACCGACACACCCAGAAAGGCGGTCCCGCCAGAGGCATCGAAGGGGGGCGACACCTCGACCATATCGGCCCCCACGATGTTCAGACCGCCAAGTTCGCGCACCACCTGCAGGGCCTGAAACGAATTCGGCCCCCCCACCTCGGGTGTGCCAGTGCCGGGGGCAAAGGCGGGGTCGATAAAGTCTATGTCATAGGACAGGTAGGTCGGACCTGTGCCGACGATCTCGCGGGCTTCGGCCATGACATCGGGGATGCCACGGGCAAAGAACTCTTCAATCCTGATGATGCGAATGCCGGTGGCGGCGGCAAAGTCGAGGTCGTCATTGTCATAGGCCGTGCCCCGGATGCCGATCTGGACGACCTTCTTGGGGTCCAGCAGCCCTTCCTCCACCGCCCGGCGAAACGGGGTGCCGTGGGTGAACTTGGTGCCGCCAAAGTAGCTGTCGAAGAGGTCGGTGTGGCTGTCGAAATGCACCATGCCCAAGGGTCCGTCCGAGGCGATACCCCGCAGAATGGGAAGCGAGCAGAGGTGGTCCCCCCCGGCGGTCAGGGGTCGGATGCCGGCCTCTTTGACCCGGGCGTAAAAGCGGTGCATCCGCTCAAGGCTGTCCATCAGGTCGGCGGGATTAGGGGCCACATCGCCAAGATCGGCGCAGTTCACCATCTCAAACGGGCGGACACCGGTCGCGCCGTTCTGGGCCCGGATCATGGTGGACAGGTCCCGCAGCTGGCGGGGGCCGTGGCGGGGGCCGGGCCGGTTGGTCGTGCCACCGTCCCACGGGGCCCCGATCAGCCCGATCTGGACCTCTGCCAGACGAGGATCATCCAGCGAAACATGGGGCAGGCGCATGAAGGTGGGAACACCGGCGAAACGGGGCAGGTCCATCCCAGATACGGGTTGGAAAAAGGCGTCGGACACGGGCGAAGGCTCCTTGTTGGTCTTGCAGATCATGGTGCCGTGGGTCGGGCAGGTCCAGTATACGCGCAGATTTCTACGCGGGCGCTGGAGACATGCCCAATCTTCAGGCGATTGGCTGCGGAAGTGGGCCCGAACCTACCCCAGCATGGCAAGCCGGGCCGCCTGCCGGACGGCCAGCGCGTCAACCTCTGCCACGGTCGCCGCTAACAGGCCCGGTCCGGGCTTGCGCAGGGTCGGATGGGCGATCGCGCCGCGCTTGGCCAGCGTGTACTTGCGGATGGCAAGGCCGATCCCCGGCTGGCTTTCGTAGCGCACCATCGGCAGGTAGCAGTCAAAGATGTCCTGCGCCCTTCCCATGTCGCCCGCTGTGTAGGCCGCCACCACTGCGGCCATCATCTCGGGGTAGCCAAAGCCGGTCATCGCCCCGTCGGCCCCGCGCAGCATCTCTTCGGGCAGGAACAAGCCGCCGTTGCCGCACAGGATCGAGATCCGGCGGGCGCCCGCGTCAGAGGCCGCCCGAAGCGCCGAGATCTTGTCCAGCCCCGGCCAGTCCTCATGTTTGAGCATCACGCAGGATGGGCAATCCTCCACGATCCTGAGGATCACCTTGGTCGGGATCTGGACATTGGTGACAAGGGGAAAGTCCTGCAAAACCCAAGGGATATCGCCCAGCACCTCGGCCACGTTGTGGTAGTAGCCCACGATCTGGTCGTCGGTACGCAAGCTGCCGGGTGGGGCGACCATGACACCGGCGGCGCCCGCCTCCATCGCCTCAAGGGCGAGCGCCTTCATCGGGGCAAAGCCGGGGGCGGATACGCCGACAACCACTGGCACATCGGTGCGCGCGGTCACCCGGCCGATCACCTCGACGGATTCCGCGGCCGACAGTTTTTGCGCCTCGCCCATCATGCCAAGGATGGTCAGGCCGGTGGCCCCCTGTTCCATGTAAAAGTCGGTCATCCGGTCGACACTGTCGAGGTCAAGGGCGCCGTCGGGCAAAAACGGGGTGACGGCGATGGTAAAGACGCCCTTGGCGGTTTCATCAAGCATGGTTGGTCCTTGTGATACGGTGAGAGTGTGACAGGGCGATCTGCCCGATGGCCATGGCGGCGGCGGCCTGACAAGGCTCGACCACCGGCAGGCCGGTTTCCTGTTCCAGCGTGGCGCGATAGCTGGCCATACCGGCGCAGCCCATGATCAGCACATCGGCTCCGTCCTCGTCGCGCAGGCGGCAGCCGGTGGCGATCATGGCGTCAAGGCTGCGCCCCGGTTCGGCCAGTTCCGCCACCCCAAGGCCCAGCGCCCGGTCGGCGGCCAGCCGGGGCAGCACCCCCATCGCCCCAAAGGCCCGCAGGTGCCGGGGGATCGAGGTGGGCAGGATCGCGATCACGCCAAACCGCTGGCCAAGGGTCAGGGCCGTCATCACGGCGGCCTCCTGTATGCCCTGAACGGGCAGGGCTGTGGCATGGCGCAGGGCATGCAGGCCGGGGTCGCCAAAGCAGGCTATGACATAGCCCAAGGCCCCCGGCGCCTCGCGGGCCGCCAGATCGAGCATAGGCGCAATGGTCCGGTCCGCCTGTTCCTGATTTTCGATGCCGGGCGGCCCTTCTGCCAGCGTCAGGCAACGGATCGGCACGCCAAGGCCGCGCAAAGGCTCCATCGCGGCGTCGATCCCGGCGGTAACGGTCTGGGAGGAATTTGGATTGATAACGATCAGCGCCCTGTCAGTCATGCACCGGGCCTTGTGGCTGACTGGATCTCAAGCTGGTAGCCTTCGGGATCGTTGAAGACAAAGGCACGGATGCCCAGCGCCTCATTGACGAACAGCTTGGACAGGGCGGGCAAGGCAAGCTCCGTGGCATAGGCGTACCAAGCGTCCACGTCCGTCACCCGGATGCACACCTGCACTGGCTTCACTTCGGCCCATTTGTTCATGCCCCGGCTTTCGTCCACCAGCCCGATATGGGCGCCCTCACAGATCCTGTAGATCTTGCACCAGCCTTGGTCGATGGCGAGGGGCAGGCCCATGACATCCTCGTAGAACCGCATAGCTGTCGGCAGATCGCGGTAATAGAGGAAGGTGATGGCAAGCTGGTTGGGGGTGTCAGGCCGGGTGGCTACGGGTCCAGGCATGCGAGGGTCAACGTTTCGTCTGGACAAGGGCAGCCTCGGGGGCCGGGGTGCCATGGGGGCGGGCGGTGCCAAGGGCGTCGCGGCGAAGCCACTGTCCCTGACCAGGGGTGGCACGGCACTGACCATCGGCCACGATCACCTCGCCGCGCAGAATGACGGTGGTGGGCCAGCCGGTGATGGTACGCCCCTCCCACGGGTTGTAACCGACGTTGTCATGCAGGTCGTCGGCCCCATAGGTCACCTGACGAGCGGGGTCCCACAGCGTCAGATCTGCATCCATGCCGGGGGCGATCCGGCCCTTGCCCGCTAGCCCGTAGATCTCCGCCGGGGCGGTCGCGGTCAGGCGGGCGAAAGCCACGGCCCCCCGGTCAAACCCCTGCCGCCCGTGGCTGACCATCGCATCAAACAGAAGCGGCAGCCGGGTTTCCAGACCGGGCAGACCGTTGGCGATCTTGTTGAAGGGGGCATCGGGTCCGGCGGACAACTTGCCGCTTTCGTCCATCCGGTAGGGGGCATGGTCCGACGATACGATCTGCAAGGTGCCCGAGGCCAAAGCCTGCCACAGCGCCTCTTGATCGGCCTCCTGCCGCTGGGGCGGCGAGCACATCCATTTGGCCCCCTCGATCCCCGGCGCTTTCAGGACCTCATCGGTCATGAACAAGTAGTGTGGGCAGGTTTCGGCCCAGACCGGTACGCCCCGGGCCTGCGCGGCGGCGACGCAGGCCGCCCCTTCGGCGGTGGAGATGTGGAACAGCATGATCGGCTGGTCCAGAAACTCGGCAAAGCGGCACAGGCGTTCGACCGCCTCAACCTCGGCCAGTCTGGGATGCGAGGCGGCGTGATACTGCGGGGCGGTCAGCCCTTGGGCGATCAGGCGGTCGCGGGTCCAGTTGATGATGCTGTCATTCTCGGCGTGGACACAGACAAGGGCGCCGGCCTCGCGGGCGGTGGCCATGATCTCAAGGATCGCGCGGTCATCCAGCTGGATGTTGTAAGTGGTAAAGACCTTGATCGACCGGTGGCCCTTGGCAATCAGGGCGGCCAGATCGGACAGGCAATCCGGCACGCTCATGTCGGTGATCGTCATGTGGAAGGCGTGGTCGATCATCGCCCCCCGGGCCGCACGGGTGCTGTATTGGGCGACGGTGTCGAACAGACGCTCGCCCTTGGCCTGTGCGGCAAAAGAGATGACGGTGGTGTTGCCCCCCATCGCTGCCGACTGTGTGGCCGTCTCGAACGTGTCGGCATTCATCACCCCCATGCCAGACATCTGTTCGATATGGGCGTGAGGGTCGATGCCGCCGGGCATGACCCAAAGGCCCTTTGCGTCGATCTCTTGCCGGGCCGGGCCGGTGGCATCGCCGATGGCGGCGATGGTGCCGCCTGAGATGGCGAGATCGCCCGTGACCACCGCTTCGGGTGTCACGATCCGTCCGTTGCGGATCAGCAGGTCGAATGGTTCTGACATCGGTCCCCCGAAGATTGGCGCTGATCCGAACATGCCGCCCCAAGGGATGGAATGGCAAGGGCCAGAGGCTCTGGTCAGTGGCGCATTTCGCGGTAGGCTGGGGCAATGTGATTTGGGGAGAGGGCGCATGAATATGATCGACGTCAATGGGCGGACCGCTGTGGTGACCGGAGGGGCACAGGGGATCGGACTGGCCGTCGTCAAACGATTACTGGAGGGCGGTGCCCGGGTCAGCATCTGGGACCGGGACGGCGACATGGCCCGCGACACGGCGGCAACGCTGGGCGGCGGGGTGGACGTGCAGGTCGTCGACCAGACCGACCCCGTCGCGCTGGAGCAGGCGGTCCTAGGGACCGAGGCCGCGCTCGCCCCCATCGACATCCTTGTGGCCAATGCCGGGATCGCAGGCCCCAATGCCCTTGTGGTGGACTATGACATCGACGCCTGGAAACAGGTCATCGACATTAACCTTAACGGTGTGTTCTACGCCTGCCGCGCCGTCCTGCCAGGAATGATCGCGCGCAACTACGGGCGGGTGGTCAACACCGCCTCGATCGCGGGAAAGGAGGGCAATCCCAACGCCTCGGCCTATTCGGCGTCAAAGGCCGGGGTCATTGCCCTGACCAAGTCACTGGGCAAGGAAACGGCGCAATACGACATCGCGGTCAATTGCGTCACACCGGCGGCGGCTCGGACTCGCATATTCGACCAACTTTCCCAAAGCCATATCGACTACATGCTGTCCAAGATCCCCCGGGGACGGTTCCTCGAGGTGGAGGAGGCCGCGGCGATGATTGCCTGGCTGGCGAGCGAGGACAACTCGTTCACCACAGGAGGTGTGTTCGACCTGTCGGGGGGGCGGGCGACGTATTAGGACCGACCTCGTCTGGGTGTCGCAGCCCGATGGCCATAGGGTTTACCTTTGGCCGCCTCTCAGCCGTGCCGTTTGGTGTGGTCCGCGTCCGCTTCGGCAGGGTCCAAGGCCTTTGGGGCGCGCGATGGCCCGACCAAAGTATGGCGAAGTTGGGACCTTTGCATCGGCCTTTCATCACCTGTGAAAAATGGGATTCCATTTCCGGAATTAACCCTTTCCTGCGCGGTATTTGAGGGAATTTGGCTATTGCAAAACGTCATTTTCTTGATGGCGTGAATTGAAAATTCGCAAAAATTCTACTCAATCCTTAGTCACCATGTGGCAATTTTCCCCAAAAATGCCGCAATTGAGATTTGATGTGTTGGGTTGGTTCGGTGTCAGAAAAAACTATTTAATACAATTTATTATGGTCCGTAGCGCTTCGATTGAGAAAGCTGAGATGCCTCTCATGGAGTAACTTGATCTGTGAGAAGATCGTTATTCAATCGTGATCTGGACATGTCGCGATCGTGATTTGAAGATGGTAGGCTAACTCTTATGGTCTTAGCTATATGTCCATAATTTGGTTAGGGCAGGTTTTAAGATCTTGAGATGATGAATTTTGTTCCGAGCAACGTGGAGTAGGGAGGCGACTGAAGACAGATTGGAGGCCTGAAATGAGTGACGTAACTGACCATTCGTGGATATTGGATGTCCTCGGAGACCTTGAAGCATATGCAGATATGCATGACCGACCAAAAGTTGTGTCCTTGCTGTATGCTGCAAGAGGCGCTGTGCGCCACGCCCTGGGCGAGGTTGAAAAAAAGACCGGGGAGCGATGCCAAACCGATGAGCAATGGTTTGACATCGCGTTGGATGAACTTGCCAGATATTGCCATCAACATGGCTTCGTCGAGACCGAGCAACACTTGGTGGCGGCGCTAGAGATCTGGGCAAAGGAACAAGAGGCAGCACCGGGCAAACGAAAGATTGTTCAGTTGCGGGCTAATAATTCCTGACATTTTCAAGATTTCAGGAACCGGCTGCTCGCCCAAATAGCTGTTCTACAGCGAGTATGTTGCCCGGTCGCAGGCATCCCGGACGCAGCCTCACGATCCATGGACACCGGACCCGCCGCCCGGGTCGAAGAACGGGCGCACAGGCACTTTCTCTCGCTTTGTAGGCGACACCTTTGATGCCCTAGCAAAACCCATTGCCAAAATGCACGCCCGGCCCTAATGGCGCGATCTAGATTATCAGGGGGGATGACATGGCGAACTATGCGGCACTGCTCGACCGGCTCAGGCGCGGCGAGCGTATTCTGATCGACGGCGGCACCGGGTCCGAGGCTAAAAGCGCGGGATTCCCACGCTTGAGAACGCCTGGTCCGGGGCAGGGGTGCTGACCCATCCCGACATCGTGCGGGGCATCCACGAGGATTACATCCGCAACGGGGCCAAGATCATCATCTCCAACACCTTTTCCACCGCCCGGAACACCCTTGCAGACGCCGGTGCCGAAGAGCTGTTCGAAGAGGCCAACCGGCGCGGGGTCGAGATCGCCTTGGAGGCGCGGGATGCCATGCAAAGCCCCGATGTTCTGGTGGCGGGCGGCATCTCCTACTGGTCCTTTACCAAGACCCATCCGCCTCTGGACGTGCTGGAACAGGGCATCGCCGAACAGGCCGCGATCATGGCCCGCGCAGGGGCCGATCTTCTGATGCTGGAGATGATGATCGATATCGACCGGATGTTGGTGACCCTGCGGGCGGCGCAGACAAGCGGCCTGCCGGTCTGGGTGGGTTTCAGCTGCCGGCCCGATGCCGCTGGCACGATGTGCCTGCACAACGGCGATACACTTGCCGACGCCCTTGATGCCTTGTCGGACAAGGGTGTCGATGTCGTCAACATCATGCATACCGACGTGCTCTACATCGACGAATGTCTTGAGATCGCCGAACGGCATTGGTCCGGCATACTTGGCGTCTATGCCCATTCCGGCCATTTCGTCGATCCGAACTGGATTTTCGAAAACACCATCTCGCCCGAGGATTACGTCACAAGCTGCGCACGCTGGATGACCAAGAAGGCGACGGTCATTGGCGGCTGCTGCGGTATTCGTCCCGACCACATCGCGGCGCTTCACGGGGTCGTCTAGGCAAAGGGCGCTTTTGACCGTGTCGGGGTCAGGGGCGCAACCCCCGCAGCACTTTCCGCGCGGCGGCTTCCAGTGGTGCTTCGGTGGCGCGCAGGATCTCGATCCGGTCAAAGGCTGTGGGATGGGCGGCGAGGGTCTGCCGCAGGGCAGCGCCAAAGGTCTGGCGCAACTCGGTACCGATGTTGAACTTGCAGATCGCCGTTTCGCGGGCCAGCGTGGCGCGGTCTGCCTGTGGCACGCCAGAGCCGCCATGAATGACAAGGGGCAGGGGCCCGGTCGCCGCCTCGATCGCCGCGATCCGCGCCCGGTCCAGACCGGCCCCCGGGCCGGTTTGCAGATGCACGTTCCCGACCGAGACCGCCAGCGCATCGACACCGGTTTCAATCGCGAACCGTCGGGCATCCTCCGGGTCCGTTCCATGCGAGGCCGCCCCTCCGTCGTAGCCGACGACGCCAACTTCCCCTTCGCAGGACACGCCGGCCGCGTGGGCGATCTCAACGATCCGGGCCATATCCGCGATATTGCGGTCCAGCGGATCGAGAGAGCCGTCGTACATGACCGAGCTAAACCCCTCGCCAATGGCGATGCGGCAGTCCTCAAGGCTTTTGCCGTGGTCCAGATGTACAACGACAGGGACCGTTGCAGCCTCGGCCAAATGGCGCAGCATCCGGGCCCAGACCGGGATCGGCATATGCGCCCGCGCACCCGGCCCGGCCTGAAGGATGATCGGCAGCCCCTCGGCCTCGGCCGCGGCGGCATAGGCGCGGGCGTCCTCCCACCCCAGACAGACGACCCCGGCCACGGCGTAGCCGTCACGCAGGGCGGGGGTCAGGACTTCGCTCAGGGTGGCAAGGGGCATCTGCGTGGCGTCACTTGAACTTGGCGATCATGTCCTTGATGCCCGGGATCGTCTCGATCTGGTAGGCATGGCTGGGCTGGAAGTACTGGACAAGACTGCGCTGGGTCAGGCCGCCAAGGATGGTAAAGTAATACATCTCGTACCCCGGTAGCACTGCACAGGGGTGATAGCCCTTGTCGATGCAGACCGTGGACCCATCGACGATATGGTAGGCGTCGCCGGGTTTGCCATCCTCGCGTTGGAGCATCTGGAGGCCCGATCCGTGGTTCGGGCGAAAGCGGAAGTTGTAGGTCTCGTCATGCCGGGTTTCGTCGGGCAGCCGGTTGGTGTCATGCTTGTGGCTCGGAAAGCCCGACCAGCCGCCCGCACCCACCGTAAACAGCTCGCTCACCAAAAGGCGGCCCACCTTGTCGGCCTGTTTCTGGCCCAGGATATGCTTAATCTTGCGATGGGTCTTGGTGTCGTCCGACCCGTATTGCACCAGATCAAGCTCGCTGCTGCGCACGGCGAAGGGATCAAGGACCTTGTCGTACTTGGCCCCGGCAACAAAGACTTCGGCGCTGTCGGACAGGCAGATCATGCGGGCCTTGGCGCCGGAGGGGACATAGACGCCCTCAGGCTCTCCGTCCCAGACATCGACGCCGCGATTGCCAAGGGCGGCAAAGTTCACGCCTTCGACCTCAACATCGAGCGTCCCTGTGGCGGGGGCGATGCAGGTCTCGTACCCCGGCACCTGATAGTCAAAGGCCTGACCTTTGCTCAGCTTGACGATGTTGAAGTAGTTGAGTGGGACCAGACCGTCGTCCACGTCCACGATGGGCTTGTTGGCATTGTCGAAGGGGGCGATATGCATGTCAGGTCCTTTCAGCAGACGTCCATTCAATAGACGCGGTCAGAAAATGGGGGCCGTGTTGGCGGCGCAGAATGTATCAAGCTCGGCCGCGGTTGGCATGGCCGGGGCGCAGCCGACGCGGCCCACCACGATCGCGGCGGCGGCAGAGCCGCGCAGGACGGCATCCCGCAGGCTTTTGCCAGTGCTGATCGAGGCGAGGAAGCTGCCCAGAAACGCATCCCCCGCACCGGTCGGCTTGAGCGGCTTGGCCGGGTAAATGCCGGTGTGCAGCCGGGTTCCGCCCTGAAAGGTGATCGCGCCCTTTTCGCCCATCTTGTAGACGACGATCCGGTCATTGACGGCGGCCAGACGTTCGGCTGCGGCCAGCCCCTTGTCATAGTTGCCGGCCAGAAACCCGAACTCCACATCGTTGCCCACGATGATATCGGCCATTTCAGCGGCAAGGGAATAGGTCAGCTCTGCCTCATTGGCCGAAGCCCAGCTGTAGGGGCGGTAATCAATATCGAACACGATAGGCAGGCCTGATTGTCGCGCAAGGTCAAATGACCGGAAGGCCGCCCCGCGCGAGGGGCCCGATGCCAGCACCGTTCCGGTGGTGACGAGGGCGTCAAAGCTGGAATAGTCGGCCCATTCGACATCGGCCTCGGTCATCTCAAAGTCCGCAGCACCATTGCGGTAGATCACCGCTGTCGTGTCCGGGCCCATGGTGTCGACAATGGCCAGCGAATTGCGCGCCTCGCCCCCAACCACGCTCACCAAACTGCGATCGATCCCGTACAAATCCAGCTGCGCCATGGCGAAACGGCCAACGGCATCGTCCGACACGCGGGTCAAAAGGGCGGCCTTGGCCCCCTGACGCACCAGTGCGACGGCGATATTGGCCGAGGACCCGCCAAGGGCAGAGGTGAACTGGGTTGCAGCCTCGATCGGGGTGCCAGGTGGATCGGCGTAAAGGTCCATCCCGGCCCGGCCAATCACCAGAAACGATGTCCCCTTGATAGCGGTCATTTCATGGGTCCCCAATAATGCCTACTTGCACCAAATTCCGGTTGAGGATACGAATTTTGCAACCGGTTGCAAACGGAATCAAACATGACGGATATCGGGATTGGCATCGTGGGTGGCGGCTATATGGGCAAGGCCCATGCCGTCGCAATGGCAGCAGTAGGCGCGGTGTTTGAAACCCGTCTGCGTCCCCGGCTTGAGATGGTTGCCGCCAACAGCGCCCAAAGCGCCGAACGGTACCGCGCGGCCTTTGGCTTTGCCCGTGCGACCGATGACTGGCGGGTCCTTGTGGCCGACCCTAAGGTCGAGGCCGTCGTGATCGCCTCGCCCCAATCCACCCACCGGGCCATTGCCGAAGCGGCGTTTGCGGCAGGCAAGCCGGTCTTTTGCGAAAAGCCCCTTGGCGCCTCACTGGCCGACAGTCAGGCCATGGTGACGGCAGCCGAGGCCAGCGGTCTGCCCAACATGGTCGGCTTTAACTACATCCGCACACCTGCCAGCCAATACGCCCGCCAGCTGATCAAGGACGGGGTGATCGGCCGCATCACCTGGTTCCGGGGCGAACATACTGAGGATTTCCTTGTCGATCCCGCCGATCCTGCAACTTGGCGGACACAGGGGCAGGCCAACGGCACGATGGGTGATCTGGCCCCGCATATGATCAACGCGGCGCTGGCCCTGATGGGCCCGATCCGGTCGGTCATGGCCGAGATTGAGACGGTCCACGCCACCCGTCCTGGCCCCGATGGCCCGGTCGCCGTGACCAATGACGATCAGGCCCAGATGATGTGCCGGTTCGACAGTGGCACCCTTGGTCAGATGCACTTCAGCCGGATCGCGACGGGCCGCAAGATGGGCTATGCCTATGAGGTTCAGGGCACCCGGGGGGCGATCCGCTTCGATCAGGAAGATCAGAACGTCCTCTGGCTTTACAAGATGGACGACAGCCCGGCCGAGCGGGGCTTTCGCAAGATATTGACGGGACCGGCCCATCCCGATTACCGGTTTTTCTGTCAGGGGCCGGGCCATGGGACCGGCTATCAGGACCAGATCATTATCGAGGCAAAGGATTTCCTGACCGCCATCGACACCGGTGCTGCCGTCTGGCCGACCTTCCGTGACGGGATGGAGGTTAACCGCGTTATCGCCGCCGCTTTTGCGTCGCAGGCCCAGGGTGGCTGGTGCGACGTCGCTTCTGTCTGAGGAGACATCATGACTATCCGCATCGGTAATGCGCCATGTTCCTGGGGCGTCGAATTTGCAGCCGACCCGCGCAATCCACCTTGGAAAAAGGTCCTGAAGGACTGTGCCGAGGCGGGCTATACCGGGATCGAGCTTGGTCCCGTCGGCTTTATGCCCGAAGACCCCGATGTGCTGGGACCGGCACTCGCCGACGAAGGCCTGACCCTGATCGGTGGTGTGGTCTTTCGCCCCTTCCACGATCCGGCCGAATGGGACGATGTCATGGATGGGGCCGTCCGCACCGCCAAGGCGCTTGTGGCGCATGGGGCCAGCCACTTTGTCCTGATAGACTCCATCTCTGCCCGCCGCGCCCCCACCGCCGGTCGCGCTGCCGAGGCCGAGCAGATGGACGCCGCCGAATGGGCCGCCTTTCGCGACCGCATCGCCACCGTCGCCTGGATGGGGGCCGAGGAATACGGCCTGATCCCGTCCATTCACGCCCATGCCGCGGGGTTCATGGATTTCGAGCCCGAGTTGGAGCGTCTGCTGGATGAGGTTGATCCGGCCATCCTCAAGATCTGCTTTGACACCGGCCATCATGTATATGCCGGGTTTGACCCGGTTGCATTCATGCAGCGGCATCTGGACCGGATCAGCTATATGCATTTCAAGGACATCGACCCGGCGGTTCGCGCCGATGTGGTGGCCAAGCGGACCGGGTTCTATGATGCCTGCGGGCAGGGCATCTTTTGCAACCTCGGGCAGGGGGCCGTTGATTTCCCCGCCGTTCGGGCGCTGCTAGAAGGGGCGGGTTTTGACGGCTGGTGCACGGTCGAGCAGGATTGCGACCCGACCCTTGACGTCGACCCGAAGGGCGATGCAATCGCCAACCGCACATACCTTTCCTCAATCGGGTTCTGACAGGAGCGCATAATGGCAAAGCTGAACTGGGGCATGATCGGTGGCGGCGAAGGCAGCCAGATTGGCCCCGCCCACCGTCTTGGGGCGGGCCTGGATGGCGATTTCGCCTTTGTGGCCGGCGCGCTTGACCATCGGGCTGCCGAAGGCCGGGCCTATGGCCAGCGCCTTGGCCTTTCCGCCGACCGGGCCTATGGCGACTGGCAAGAGATGCTGGCGGGCGAAACCGCCCGCGACGACCGGGTTGATCTGGTCACCGTCGCCACGCCCAACGCCACCCATTTCGCCATCACCAAGGCCTTTCTTGAGGCCGGGTTTCACGTCCTGTGTGAAAAGCCGATGACGATGACCGTCGAAGAGGCAGAAGAGATCGTGGGCCTTTCGCGCGAGACGGGCAAGATCTGCGCGGTCAACTACGGCTACACCGGCTATGCCCTTGTCCGGCACATGCGGGCGATGGTGGCACGGGGCGACCTTGGCGCGATCCGGCTGGTCAAGGCCGAGTTTGCCCATGGCCATCACGCTGACGCCGCCGACGCCGACAACCCCCGCGTTCGCTGGCGGTACGACCCCGCACAGGCCGGGGTGTCGGCCCAGTTCGCGGATTGCGGCATCCACGCCCTGCACATGGCCAGCTTTGTGACCGGGCAAGAGGTCGACAAACTGTCCGCCGACTGCGTCTCCTGCATCCCAAGCCGGGTGCTGGAGGATGACGCCATGGTCAACTTCCGCATGAACGGCGGCACGGTGGGGCGGCTTTGGACCTCGTCCATCGCCATCGGGCGGCAGCACGGCCTGACGCTTCAGGTCTTTGGCGAAAAGGGTGGCCTTCGCTGGTCGCAAGAGCAGCCCAACCAGCTTTATTACATGCCGCTCGGCAAGCGGCTTGAGGTGATCGAGCGGGGCGAGGGCAACCTGTCACCCGAGGGGGACCGGGCGAGCCGGGTGACCGTGGGCCATGCCGAAGGAATGCCGCTGGCCTTTGCCAATATCTACGCCGATCTGGCCGAGGCGATCCGCGCCAAGAAAGAGGGCCGCCCCTGCGATCCGGCGGCGGACCTTTACCCCCGCGCCGAAGACGGGCTGCGCTCGATGGCGGCGGTCTTTGCCGTGGCGCAATCGGGCAAAGCAGACGGGCTCTGGGTTGACGCCCGCCCGCCGATGTTCCGCTAGGGCGGGGTACTCTGCACATGACGCAAGCTCTCTGGCCCGCCTAGGGGCTTGCGTCGTTTGAACAAAGGTCCCGGCGTCGGCCAAGCGCAGGGCGCGGGATTGGCACAGTCGGACGTTGTGGGTGCGGTTCTAGGGGGCGGTTGGATTTTTCCGGGTGCTCGTAATCTCTGCAGCAAATGGGGGCCTGGAGCCCTTCTAGGGCTTTGATGTCAGTCGCAGCATGCGATGCGATGGGCGGAAAGCGGACTTTCTGCGGCGCAGCGCTGACGCGGTCGGTCGTGACGCGAAGCGGCGAGCATCAGCATGGTCCCGGGCAGACCCTTCAGGCGCGAGAGGCAGCCTCGACCATGCTCAGGCAAAGTTCGCCTGGGGAAGGCGAAGGCGGGCCGTGAAGGTCTCCGCGTCCTGTTCGAACTCCACCTCTCCCCGGTGTGCCCTCGCCACCTGATCTACGATGGCCAACCCGAGACCCGTTCCCTCTCCGGCGCGCGCGGCGTTTCCGCGGGCAAAGGGGCGCATCAGGTCCCGCGCGTTCTCGGGCGAAAGGCCGCGCCCAGCATCTTGCACGTCGATCGTGAGGTCCCTGTCCCTTGTCCGGGCGCGGAGCGCGACCGGAGGCCCGCCATGCCTCAGGGCGTTGGCCAGCAGATTGTCGAGCGCGCGCCGCAGGGCCGACTCTTTCACCAAGATCACGGCATCCGCTGGTGCATCGACGATCACCGCCGCCGGGTCGGCACAAGACTCGACCACCTGTAGCAACAGGGGCCTCAGCGGCACCGCCCGCGTCTCTTCGGCCTCGAATCCGCGCGCGAAATCGAGGAACTGGCCCAGCATGCCCTCAATGCGGATCACGTTGCGCTCTGCCCCGCCGACAAGCTCGGGATCGGCATCCTTCAGCATCGCCAGGGTCAGTCTCAGTTTGGTGAGGGGCGTCCGCAAGTCGTGACTGACGCCGGCCAGCATGACGGCCCTGTCGGCCTCGGCCGCGTGCAGCCGTTTTGACATGTCCGTCAGAGCGCGGGAAACCGCTGCGATTTCGCAGGGGCCCTCGATATCGCTGTCATAGGGATCGGACGGGTTGGACATGCGGCCCACGGCTTGTTCCAGCCGCTTCAACGGCAGGGCGATCCGCCGTTGCAGCGTGATGCCACCTGCAAGGGCGGCCAGCAGGGCGATCCCCGACGCAACCGCGAGACCGGCAACCGGATCGGTCGCGGGCAAGGCCCGAAGCGACAGCCAATAGGGCTGATCCGCCGTGAGCATACGGACCCAGACACGGCCCTCGGCGTCGACCAGAACGTCGGACGCCGATATTCCGTGCCGCTCCGACAACACGCGCAGGAAGTAGGTCGAATGCCAGCTGCGCTGCATGTTGGTGTCTTCGGGCGCAGTCTCGGCAACCAGGACATCAGGCAATTCCGTCGCGCGCAGAGCCTCGGCGAAGTGGATCTGCTGGAACGGGTCCATCTGGCGGAAGGACAGCTCGAGACTTCGGATCATCTGGGCCGTGTCCGCCGCCGACCGGTCGATCTGGGGGCGCAGGACGAGGCCGGAGATCAGGACCAGCGATACGATCAAAGCGCCAAGGATGGACGCTGCAAGAACCGCGATGTTCTGTTTCAGGAGCGAATCAAGCACCGTCGGCCACCAGAACGTAGCCCACACCCCAGACCGTCTTGATCAGTTCAGCGTCATCGGCTCGGTCGCCGATCGCACGCCGCAAGCGCGCGATCTGCACATCCACCGCGCGGTCGGTGACCTCTGCGTCGCGGCCAAGCGCGCGGTCGATAAGCTGGGCCCGGCTGAGCGGGCGCCCGCGGCTGCGCACCAAGGCCGCCAGCAGGGCGAACTCACGACTGGACAATTTCAGTGGCGTGTCGTCGCGCATCACCGTTCGGGTCGAGAAATTGACCTCAAGCGAGCCGACCGTGACGACGTCGTCCGTGGGCAAATTACTCTGACCTCGCGTGCGGCGCAGCACCGCCGAGAGGCGGGCCACCAGTTCGCGGGGCTCGAAAGGTTTGGGCAAGTAGTCGTCAGCGCCGGACTCGAGCCCGATGATGCGGTCGATCGGATCGCCGCGTGCCGTCAGCATCACGATCGGCGTCATGTCACCAGCCGCCCGCAGGCGCCTGCAGATGGCCAGCCCGTCTTCGCCCGACATCATGAGGTCGAGAACGATGGCATCCGCTGGGTTCCGCGACAGTTCCCTGTCAAGCGATGTGCCACCGTCCACCGCGCGCGTCTCGAAGCCGTGCTCGGATAGAAACCGGCGCAGTAGTGCACGCAGTTCGGGGTCGTCGTCGACGACGATCACTCTTTCCGGTTTGACGCTCATGTCATCGACTTTGCCACAGTTGCGGTCGCACGGGCAGCGCCAAGATATTGCAGGATGTTGCAAAAGGCGGCCCGTGTCACGGTTTGACACATATGGGCTGACATCTGAAACACCCCTGAAATGTCGCGCCGGCAGTTTCCCCTCATCGAAGCGACGACATCGAAGCGACGACAAGGGGTTCCGGGTTCGGACCCTACGTTTGATGCGTCGAAACCCAACCGCGCTGCATTGCGAAAGGACAGACCGATGTTCCGCACCACCCTTTTGGTCGCCGCGTTTTGTGTCTCCGCCTGGCCCGCCCTTGCGCAGTCGCAGGACGCGATCCAGCAGCTCTTGGCCAATTTCGACAGGATCGACGTGAATGGCGACGGCGTTATCTCGCGCGCCGAGTTCCACAAGGTCCGGGCCGAACGCTGGACGCATATTGACCGCAACGGCGATGGTTACCTGAGAGAAGATGACTTCCCTCGCTGGGCCGCCCACCGGGCACGGACGCAGTTGGCCGAGATTGCTTTTCTCGACGAAAACAATGACGGCCGGATCAGTAAGGACGAATTCCTGAACGGGCCCGCGCCTTTGTTCATGTGGGCAGATCAGAGTTCCGATGGGGTTCTGACCCGCTCTGAACTTGAAGTGAGAGCGCCCTGACGCTGCCCGCAATGCAGTCTCGGGCACAGCATAAACACCACCACCAACACCAACATAAAGATCACAGACATGACCCACAATTTCACTGGCCGATGGAGCGCGTTCCCGACAATCTCGGTGCTGGCAATTGTCTGCGGGACCATACTCACCCTGAGCGTCAGCGCCATCCCGGCAGAGGCGCAGACATTGGAACTGCGCCGCGGCGTCGCAGTCAGCGAGGATGGCGCCACGGCGCGGACCCGCGCCTTTGTGTCCAACGGCGAAGGCGCAGGCGCTGCGCGGCGCGTTGGCTTTTCCGGTGACGGTCAGGGGAACGGTATCGCAAGACGCGGCGGTTGCGTCGCTGGGCAGAGCGCAAGCGGGTGCCGCGGCGGCGCGGCAAGCTGGAATTCGGACGGGCCTTTCTCTGGTCAATCCGGCGCAGGGTTCATCGGGGACAACGGCGTCTTCAGTGGCAGCCGCGCCTTGGAGCGGGACGCGGATGGCAATTTGACCGGCACGCGGTCGACCGATGCGTCGGGCCAGCGTGGCGCCTTTAGCGGTGACTCGTCGCTCAACGAGGGCACCTACACCCACGACGCGGCCTATTCGGGCAACGACGGTCAGTCAGCGAACGTGAACGGCAACTGGGCGTTCGGCTCTGGCGGTTCACGCGCAGTGACCTGCGTCGATTCAACAGGAGCGGTTGTCGACTGCCGCTGATCCAAGGCGGCACGGGGCCGGCCGTCGGACCCCATCTCACATACCAACCACCGAAAAGGAAACTTGATGAAAACGACGTCCCAGACCCTGGTGACCGTTGCCATCATTGCTGCCGGTTCCGTCTCTGCGGCCCATGCGCAAAGCATGACGGGCGCAGAACAGCAGGCGATAATCGAGAACTTTCTTCAGGCAGACACCAATAACGACGGGATGCTGTATCGAAGCGAATTCGACCTTCTGATCAAGCTCAATGCGGCCGACAATCTGGGCCAAGCGGCCATGGTTGTGCGCACAGGAGCCTATGCGCAGGCCTTCAATCGCCTCGACAGGAACAGCGACGGGGCTGTGTCGCGAGAGGAAATCCAGGACCTTGCACAGGCGCGGGGCTGAGTATCGCACGCAACCTAGTCGCTGCCTGTTCTTCGACAAGCAATCGTTCAGGAAGGAAAAGGGAAACAAATGAATTTGCACAGTAGAATGCTGGTCGTTCTTGGAGCGGTTATCGCTGTTCAAGTCGTTGATGCAGGACTGCACATCGCGATAAACGAAGTGGAAACGCTGCGGGTCATGTCGAACGTCGTGCTTGTTATCGGGGGCTGTCTGGGCGTGTTTCTCACCCGGTCCCGGCGCACGGCAATTTGGGGAGGGGCAATTGGCTACCTGGTCCTAAACCTGCTCTTCGTCGCCCTTTTCGGGCTTGAGAACCCGGTTACTGGTGTAAACCGAACGCCGCTCTTCGCATTCATGGCGCTAAGTCTCTGGCTCATTTACCGTTTGGGTCGCTTGCGAGAGAAAGCAGGGTCCACGTCTCCCATTTAGGTCATCCGTGCCACCGGCAGGTGCAAAGGCCCAGTCCATCTCCGATTCAGACAGGCGGAAAATGGCTGAAGACCTTGCCCAGACGGATGCGAATGGCGACTCCCCGCTCGGGCGCGACGGGTGCGACACGATTTTGCAGTTAGACCCACAAGACACTGTCGGCAGAGCGGCGCAGGACCTCAGCTACGGCCGCCAGGCCACGGCCTTCAACCAGATCGACGCAGACCGAAACGGCCTGCTGACAAAGCACGAGATGAAAAAACGGGCACCATGACACCAAGCGATCAACATGCCGAAGAAACGGCTCCACCCAAGGCCTTGCCGCTGCTCGACAACGGCAAGGTCCAGTCGTCGTCAAAGCAATCCGGCATAGGGCGAGCGAGTTGGTCGCTGCGGACCGCGTTCGTGCTGCTTCTCCTGCTGATTGGCGGTGTCCTTGGTCTCTATTTCCAAGGGCCCGCCCTGCGCGCCGTCTTCGACTGGACCATGCTCGAGCCCGGCGCCGGCGCTCGGCAGCCGATCGCGTTGCCTGTCGACCGGGTGCCGTCCGCCGAACGGGTCGCCGCGATGGCCATGGGGGATGTCGTCGCCCTCGGCCGCCTACAACCGGCCAGGGGTATCGTCTCGGTCGCGCTGCCGCAGGGGGCCGGCGACGCGCGCATCGAGCGAATCCTGGTCGACGAGGGTGACATTGTAGCCGAAGGCGCAGTTTTGGCCGTGCTCGATAGTCTCGTGCTGTACGAGGCGGCCCTGACCAGTGCCGAAAGCACGCTGGCGATCCGGCGCGCGGCCCTGGCGCAAGTGCGGGTTCAGGTCGAGGCGACGGAAGCCGAGCTGCGCGCGCAGAGCCGGGGTGCAGAGACCACGCTCGCGGCTGCGATGCGTGAATTGGCGCGGGCGAGCAGCCTCTTCGACCGGGGAGCGACGACGCAGGCGATCCGCGAAGATGCAGAGCGGGCCGTCGACGCCGCCCGCGCTGATCTTGACCGGCTGGTGGCCTCGCTGACGCGGTATCAGCCCGGGCCAGACGGCCAGCAGGTGGACATCGCCGTGGCGATGGCCGATCTCGCCGCAGCCGAAGCCGCCGTCGAACAGGCGCGACGCGATCTCAACCGGGCTCGGGTGCTCGCACCTCGGAGCGGCACGATCATCGAGGTGGGCGCACGCGCGGGAGAACGGCCGCCCGCAGACGGGCTTCTGCGGATGGGCGACACGGCGCGGATGGAGGCTGAACTCGAGGTGTTCCAGACGATGGTGCCCCGCGTCGCGGTCGGTCAGCCCGTATCGTTGGTTTCCGGCGTACTTGGCGATGACCCTCTCACCGGAACGGTCTCGCGCATCAGCACGCTGGTCGGACGGCAAAGCGTCACCGCCGACGATCCGGCCGCGAACACCGATGCACGCGTGCTTACGGTCACGGTGACCCTGGATGAGGCGTCGAGCGCCCGCGCTGCGGCTTACGTCAACCTCGAGGTCGTTGCCCGGATCGCGGTCGCGGCGAGCACGCCCGAAGAAGGTGCCGGGCAATGACGGCATTTCTCTCACGCCTTCTCGGTCGGTTGCCGATCGGATATCTGCAACTCACGCACAATCCGGGCCGGCTCATGGCCGCGCTGGCCGGTGTGGCCTTCGCCAACGTGCTTGTCTTCGTGCAGCTGGGGCTCGCCGGATCCATGGCGGAATCGGTGGAGATACCCTATCGGCTGTTTCAGCCCGATCTCCTGATCATGTCGCCCGCCGAATCTGAAACGCTGTCCGATGCCTCGACGCTTCCGCGGCAGAGGCTGTTCCAGGCGCTTGTGCATCTCGACGTGACGGGCGGCACGCCAATCTATCTCGGCCGCTCGACCTGGCTTTCGGGGCAGGACGCCTCGTCCTCCATCCAATTCTTCGGTCTCGCGCCGGACGCCGGGCCATTCTTCCACGATGCGCTCGCAGCACCGCTTGTTAGCCTGTCCCTGTCGGACACGGCGCTCGTTGACACGATGACCCGCTTTGTCGACATGCGCAGCTTCGCCGCGGCCTATCCCGCGGTGCCGGTGCCCTTCGAAATGCAGAACCGCCAGCTCGGTGCTGTCGGTACGGTGTCGATCGGTGGCGGGTTCGGCGGCGACGGGGTGTTTCTCGTCTCGGATCAGACCTTCTTTCACCTGTTTCCGCAGCGCACATCCGCAACACCCAGCCATATCCTGCTGGCGCTCTCCCCCGGCGCCGATCCCGACCGGGTCGCCGACGAGCTGACGCAGATCTATCCGCCGGATACGGTCCGTATCCGCACCGTCGCACAGGCGATGGAACAGGAGGTCCGCTACCAGATGACCGAACGTCCTACCGGTCTGATCTTCGCCTTCGGCGTGGCGATCGGGATGGTTGTGGGTATCGTGATTGCCTACCAGGTGCTGTCGGCCGATGTCGCCGATCACATCCGCGAATACGCGACCTTCAAGGCCATGGGCTTCCGACAGGGCTTTTTCGTCGGCGTCATCCTGGAAGAGGCGATCATCCTCGCCGCCATCGGCTTCTGGCCCGGGCTGGCGTTCTCACAGCTGTTCTACCAGTCGCTGGCCTACCTGACGAACATCCCGATCTTCATGACGCCCGAGCGCGCCGCCCTGGTCTTCATCGGGACGATCCTCGCCTGCGCCTTGTCCGGCATCCTCGCGATGCGCAAACTCGCCGCCGCCGAGCCGGCCGACCTGTTCTGAGGCCCCAATGAAAGAAATCGCCATTTCGGTCAGCGGTCTCGACCATTTCTTCGGTGAAGGCGAAGCCCGCAAGCAGGCCCTGTTCGATGTGAACCTCGAGGTCGACCGCGGATCGCTGACCATCCTCATGGGGCCGTCGGGTTCGGGCAAGACCACGCTGCTGACCATCATGGGATGTCTGCGCGAGGTCCATGCCGGCAGTGTGAGGCTGCTGGATCAGGAGTTGTTTGCAGCCAACGAAATCAGTCGGATCGACATGCGTCGGCGCCTGGGATTCATCTTCCAGGCGCACAACCTGCATGACAGCCTGACGGCGCGGCAGAACGTGATGATGGGTTTGCAGGTTCACGGCCGGGGCGATCCGACAAGGCACGTCAGTGCGGCGGATCACCTTCTGGGCCTTCTGGGGTTGGGCGAGCGACTGGACTACCTTCCCGGCAACTTGTCTGGCGGGCAGAAACAGCGCGTGGCCATCGCACGGGCCCTCGTTTCGAACCCCGACATCATCTTCGCCGACGAGCCGACGGCAGCGCTCGACAAGGTCAGTGGCATGGCGGCGGTGCGCCTGTTCAAGGACCTCGGCCGCTCCCGCGGCACCACAACCGTCATGGTTACCCACGACCCGCGCATTCTCGATCTGGCGGACCGCGTGGTGACGCTTGAGGATGGTCGGATCGTCGAGGTCGTTCAGGCCCATCGCACCCCTACGGCATAACTGGGCACATGTGACGGCACCCGGAAGCAGGCAAACTGAGACGTCATCAAGTCTTTGGTCTAGGATCGCCACCTATTCGGTCAGAATCTCCCTTGCTGCTAAACTTTGCGGCGGTGCAGCATACTGCGATTCTGAACGGCAGTTTTGGGCCGCTCTTGTTGCCAACAGAAGCCAAGATTGAGCAGCTGCTACACCGCATCCGATGGCGGCTCAGAGGCCATTTTGCCTCACGCTGCTCAATGCAGGAACGGCAGCCATGGGCATCCTTTTCAAATCACTCCAGTTGTGGTGAAGTCAGAGTTGTTGGCGGCCAAATTAAAACGAAAGACGAGCTACATGGAACTGAGCAAGCTGGAGCGATATTTTCTTTCAAACCAGCTAAGGATTTTGGAGACGCTCTATCCCACCGAAGCGGATGAGTTCGCGGTTCAACGTGAAGCTATCGAACAAGGGTATTCCTTCATTTACGAAATGGGCATGGACCACATCTTGGACGGTGACGATGCCATGACACCCGACGAGTCGAAAGAAGTTTGGGAATCAATGGACATGTTCTTGTCCATTGATCGAACAATCCAAGATCTGGGTCTGGAAGAGCTGCACAATGAACATTTTACGCGCTTCAGGGGATATGACGGAAACAACGAGTCCAAGTTCATGGGATTTGCCGCTTTCACGATAGAGCGACTTGGAAGATTTACCCATCTCCTACTTAAAGAAGAGATTTACTTCAACTCTCATATGCCGACACGGCAGATTTACGGGAAGATGCTCACTGAATGGCGCAAGATTGGTTATGAGCATCGCTTTCCAATGAGAAAAGAGGATCTGATGAAGGTTCTCGCAGCTGCTGACAATCCAGAAAACCGCAAGTAAGGCGGCAGAATGATGGACGTTATTTCGCTCGCGCTCACCATTCTCGGATTGGCGATTTCTGGCGCTGCCTACTGGAAAGCAGACGACGCAAAGAAAGCTATCCAAGACACTCTCAAGAAACGCAATGCCGATGAGGACCTGAAGCGCCTTAGAAATTTAATTGTGATGATGGAAGTGGCCAAAGAGGCGGTCGCCCCTTGGGTCGCGGGTATACCGGACGACCGGAGAATTGGTAGAAATCAGCCAGATGATCTTGCAAAACTAAACGGGACCATTGATTGCCTTCGGTCAAGAGCGCCACTGGATATTGAAGCGGCCATGCAGAGAAAAATAAATAAGTCGGCTACGGTGCTTGATAAAGAGTTCAACGAAATCACGAATCCTACGGACAATCAGGATCACTGGAAGGCTGCGTTATCTGAGATACAATTGATGATTCCAAGATTGGAGCAGTTGGAAAGGTCAATGAGGGATGCTCAAATCGCTACGTGAGGAATGGTTGATGGTGCACCAACTGGATGCAAGCGTGCCAAAAGCAGCAAAAGCATGGTTTGTTCCCTCGCCCGGCGTTCAGTGACGCGTGAACAGTCGGTAGTTTGGGCTTGAGCAGTCGTTGCCTTCAGGAAGCCGAACGGCAGCTTCGTCCCGCGAACTATGAGTTCGCCCATCACCTGATTTTGCGGTTGCGGCGAAAGTCCGCAAAGACGCGGTGCATCGCAGCATGCCAATCGGTGGGTGAATGGCCGCAATGGGCCGGTCACAACAGTTGATACCGCTTCGGCAAACGTCCGAAAGGTGCCACATTGCCGACATCAGTCCCCCACGTAGCAATGCTCGGCTCCCCACCCTTGGCTACAAACGCGACGATCCGTGAAACCATTGCCACCGCGGGCCACCCTCGGTCGACTTACAGGTCCGATGGGGAACCTTCCCCCCCACGTCCGTCCTGCCGTCACCCGGCACACCCATGCCGGGGGCGCCTCCTAGGGCAGGGGGCGCAGCGTTCCCCGCTCAATGATCTCGCAGGGGAACAGCTGGACGGTTGGGGGGCTTTCCGGATCGTCCAGCAGGGCCGCCATCTGGTTGATGGCCGCCCCCACGATGGTCTGGATCGGCTGGCGGATCGTAGTCAGGCCGATGTTCTGCCAGCCGGCCATTTCCATGTCGTTCAAACCGATCAGTCCGACATCGCCCGGCACGTCGATGCCTGCCTCTTGCAGGGCCGATATCGCCCCGATGGACAGAACGTCGTCGCCGCAGAAATAGGCCTCTTGCAGGGGCTGGCCTATGAGGTCGGCCATTTTGCGCCGTCCCGCGTCAAAGCTGTAGGTATCGGCATAGTCCACCGTCAGCGTGACGCCGCCGCTGACCGCGCATTCTGCCTGGAACCCGGCAAGCCGGTCCTGCGTGGTCGAGGCCCCGGCAGGTCCGCCCAGAAACCCGATCCGCCGGTAACCCCGGGCGATAAGGGTCCGGGCGGCCAACCGTCCGCATGCCACATTGTCTATGCCCGCGATGGGCAGGGCGGTGGTGGTGGAGGGGCGGCCAAAAGCATGCACGACCGGCACCCCCGCTGCATGAAAAGCCAGCGAAAACGCAGGCGGCAGGGTAGAGGAGGCGACGATGGCCCCGTCCACTGAATACTGCCGCAACAGCCGAACCGAATCCGCGGGATCCGTCTGATCGCTGAGGTTGACCAGCAGGGGGCGCAGGCCGCGATCCTGCAAGCCACGGGTAAACAGGTCAAAGATCTCAAGGAAGATCGGGTTGCGAAAGTTGTTCGCCACCAGCCCGATCAGCCGGGTCTGACGGGTGGTCAGGCTGCGGGCCAGAACGTTGGGGCTATACCCCAACTCGCGGGCGGCGCGCTCCACCTTTTCCCGGGTCCGGGCCGAGACCGAGGCCCCTTCGGTAAAGGTGCGCGACACGGCGGATCGGGACACACCCGCACGCTCTGCCACGTCCTTCAAGGTCACCGCCATTGTCGCATCCCAAGTTTTGGGGGCAGACTGCGCTGACAGGCCGCGCTCTGCAACCCGTAGCAGGGTATCCGGACCATCTCAGTCGGGCGGCGGTCCTATGGCACGCTTTGGTTTGCAGCCTGTCGGTGGGACGGATTTCTGGCAGTGTTCCTCCGCCCCGAAATCCGTCATTTCCCATCATGGATAGACATCATTGGTGACGAAATTCTGTCATATCGTGCTGGGTGCGCAGCGCCTGCATTGGGATCAGGATGCCAAAAAGACCGGCGTCTGCGGACGGCTGATGTATTGATAGAATTCCATCATTGGCCTGACGCGAATTCTATCATTGCTGCGAGAAAATGAAGGCGGGCGGATTGACCCGGAACCAAAACTGAACGCAGTCTGACCCGGCGATTGTAGGGCCTTCCCTGCGCCGGCCAAAGACCCGGATGTCGCAGGGGAGGAAGTCAATGTCACGCCTTGGGCAGGATCACAGGACCGCACGCGGTCCACGCTATGGTGGCGTCTTACGTGTTGTGGTGGCCCTACGATGACCACCTTGCCCCATAGCCAGACGGCGGCCCTCATCATCGGGGGAACGCAGGGCCTTGGCCTTGCGATAGCAGAGCGTCTTATGATGGAGGGCTGCGGCCAGATCGCTCTGGCGGGCCGGGACGCAACCAAGGGCGAGGCGGCGGCAGCGGGGATCGGGGCGACGTTCGTGCAGACTGATCTGGCTGATCCGGCCTCTGTCATCGCGGCGGTGGATACCGCCGCCGCCCGGATGGGGCGGGTGACGGCGCTGGTGAACGCGGGGGCCATGACCGACCGGGGTTCCATCCTCGAGACGACCCCGGACCTTTGGGACCAGATGATGAACACAAATGCCCGTGGCCCCTTCTTTGCCATCCAGCGCATGGCCCAGCGGGCCATCGAGGCGGGGCATGAGGCGACGGCTGTAAACATCTTGTCGATGGTGGTGCATTGTGGTCAATCCTTCCTGGCCCCTTATTCCGCCTCCAAGGCGGCGCTGGCGAATGTGACCCGCAATGCCGCACAGGCTCTCAAGACGCACCGCATCCGGGTCAACGGCATCAACTGTGGCTGGATGGATACGCCCGGTGAAGACGCCGTGCAGCGCAGATATCACGGGGCGGGGGATGACTGGCTGGCTCAGGCCGAGGCCGGACAGCCCTTTGGAATGTTGGTCAAACCTGCCCATGTGGCCGGTCTGGCCTCGTATATGCTTGGCCCCGGGTCGGGGGTCATGACGGGCGCGCTCGTCGATTTTGACCAGAACATCGCCGGGGCTTATCCCGAATAAGAAGAGAACGGACATGACAGTAAGATTTGGAGTTTTGGGGGCAGGCCGCATCGGTCAGGTCCATGCGCGGGCCGTGGCATCGGTGCCGGGGGCAACCCTTGTGGCCGTGGCCGACCCAGTTGCCGTCGCCGCAGAGGCGCTGCAGCAGGCCTATGGTTGCGACATCCGCACCATAGACGAGATCGAGGCCGCCGCCGATATCGACGCGGTGATCATCTGCACCCCCACCGACACCCACTCTGACCTGATCGAGCGGTTCGCCCGCGCCGGCAAGGCAGTCTTCTGCGAAAAACCGATCGACCTGAGCGTGGCCCGCGTCATCGACTGCCTCAAGGTGGTCAAAGAGACGGATGCCACCCTGATGGTCGGTTTTAACCGCCGGTTCGATCCCGATTTTCAGGCCCTCAAGGCCGCGGTGGATGCCGGCCGCATCGGCAAGGTCGAGATGGCCACGATCACCAGCCGCGACCCCGGCCCGCCGCCCTATGCCTATATCGAACGCTCGGGCGGGATCTTCCGTGACATGACGATCCACGACTTTGACGTGGCCCGCTGGCTCTTGGGAGAAGAGGTTGAGACGGTGCAGGCCGCAGCCTCGGTCCTCGTCGATCCTAAGATCGGAGAGTTGGGCGATTTTGACAGCGTCAACGTCATCCTCACCACGGCCTCTGGCCGTCAGGCCACGATCACCAACACCCGCCGCGCCACCTATGGCTATGATCAACGGATCGAGGTTCTGGGCTCGGGCGGGACGGTCGCTGCCGAAAACCATCGTCAGGCCAATATCGAGATCGCCAATGGCGAGGGCTTTCATCGCCCGCCGCTCCTCGATTTCTTCATGACCCGGTACACCGCGGCCTATGCTGCCGAAATAGTGGCCTTCATTGAGGCCCTGTCGACCAAGACCGCACCGCCGACGACCGGCCATGACGGTCTGATGGCGCTGGCCCTTGCCGATGCGGCGCTGAAGTCGGTGGCCGAAGGCCGCAGCGTCAAGCTGAGCGAGATACTGGATGCCTGATCTGACCAAGCCGCTCGATGTCATCACCATTGGCCGGTCCTCTGTCGACCTTTACGGCAGCCAGATCGGCGGCCGGCTTGAGGACATGGGATCGTTTCAGAAATACATCGGTGGCTCGCCTACCAATATGGCGGCGGGCACCGCCCGTCTGGGGCTGAAGTCGGCCCTTTTGACCCGGGTGGGCGACGAACACATGGGCCGGTTCATCCGTGAGGAGCTGGCCCGCGAGGGCGTCGATGTGCGCGGCGTCAAGACAGACCCAGAGCGGTTGACCGCCCTTGTCCTGCTGGGCATTCGCGACAGTGAGCGGTTTCCGCTGATCTTCTATCGCTCCGATTGCGCCGATATGGCCCTGTGCGAGGATGACATCGACCCCGATTTCATCGCGCAGGCCCGCGCCGTGGCGGCGACCGGCACCCACTTGAGCCACGCCAATACAGAGGCCGCGGTCCTCAAGGCGCTGCGGCTGGCCCGCGAAAACGGGATGCAGACCGCCCTCGACATCGATTATCGCCCCAATCTTTGGGGGCTGGCGGGCCACGGTGCGGGGGAGGAGCGGTTTATCGAATCCGCCGCTGTTACGGCCAAGTTGCAGGGGCACCTGCACCTGTTTGACCTAATCGTGGGGACCGAGGAAGAGTTTCATATTGCCGGTGGCACCACAGACACCATCGCCGCCCTGCGTGCCGTCCGGGCGGTGAGCGGCGCGACCCTGGTCTGCAAGCGTGGCCCGATGGGGGCTGCGGCCTTTGTGGGCGCCATCCCCGACACGCTGGACGAAGGCGAAAGCGGGCCGGGTTTTCCGATTGAGGTGTTCAATGTGCTTGGGGCTGGCGACGGCTTCATGTCCGGCCTTCTGACCGGCTGGCTTCGGGGGCAGGACTGGCCCACCTCGCTCACATGGGCCAATGCCTGCGGGGCGCTTGCCGTCAGCCGCCATGGCTGTGCACCGGCCTATCCAAGCTGGGAAGAGTTGCAGTTTTTCCTTAAGCGCGGCGTTCAGATACCCGCCCTTCGCAAGGATCAGCCGCTGGAACAGATCCACTGGTCGACCAACCGCAAAGGCGACTGGTCGACAATGCGGGTCTTTGCCTTTGATCACCGCAGCCAGCTTGAATCCGTGGCCGGGGCAACGTCCGACAGTATCGGCACGTTCAAGGAGCTGTGCCTTGACGCCGCCGTTCAGGTCGCGGACGGACGCCCTGGCCACGGCATCCTGTGCGACGGCCGCCTTGGCCGCGAGGCGCTGTACAAGGCGGCGGAACAGGGGCTTTGGATCGGAAGGCCGGTGGAATGGCCCGGCTCTCGCCCTCTGGCGCTTGAGCCTGAGATCGGGCCGGACTACGGCGGGCTGAACGAATGGCCGCTGGACCATGTGGTCAAGGCGCTGTGCTTTTGCCATCCCGACGACACGCCCGAGATGCAGGCCGCGCAAGAGGCGACGATCACCCGGCTTTACCATGCCTCCCGCCGCAACCGGCTTGAGTTTCTGCTTGAGGTGATCCCCTCAAAGGTTGGGCCTGTGGTGGATGACACAACGGCCCGACTGATCCAGCGGTTCTACGATATCGGCATCTACCCCGACTGGTGGAAGCTGGAGCCTATGATCAGCCACGCCGCTTGGCAGCAGACCTGCGAGGCGATTGAACGCAACGATGCCCACACCCGTGGCATCGTCGTTCTGGGCCTTGGATCGACAGAAGAGGCCTTGGCCGAAAGCTTTGCCATCGCCGCCCGCTACCCGCTTGTCAAAGGCTTTGCCGTGGGTCGGACGATCTTTGCCGAAGCGGCCGAGAAATACTTTGGCGGGACGTTGGGGCCGGATGCGGCCATCGCCATGATGGCCCAAAGCTACGCCCGCCTTTGCGATGCCTGGGATCAGGCCCGCCACCAGCAACAGGAGTTGAGTGCATGACAACCGTCCGACTGACCGCGGCGCAGGCGCTGGTGCGCTATCTGGCCGCCCAAAAGACCGAAGACGGCGAGACCTTCATCGCAGGTGTCTGGGCGATCTTTGGCCATGGCAACGTGGCAGGTATGGGCGAGGCGCTGTATGGCGTGCGCGATGTGCTTCCCACCTACCGGGGCCAGAACGAACAAAGCATGGCGCATGCCGCCATCGCCTATGGCAAGCAACTGGGCCGCAAGCGGGCGATGGCCGTCACGTCGTCCATCGGGCCGGGGGCCACCAACATGGTGACCGCCGCCGCCCTTGCCCATGTGAACCGTTTGCCAGTCCTGTTCCTGCCCGGCGACGTCTTTGCCACCCGCGCCCCCGATCCGGTCCTGCAACAGGTGGAGGATTTCGGGGACGGGACGGTCAGTGCCAATGACTGCTTCCGCCCGGTCAGCCGCTACTTTGACCGGATCACCCGGCCCGAACAGCTGCTGACCGCCTTGCCCCGTGCCATGACTACGATGACCGATCCGGCCGAATGTGGCCCTGTGACGCTCGCCCTGTGTCAGGACGTGCAGGCCGAGGCCTATGATTGGCCTGAAAGCTTCTTTGCCACCAAGGTCTGGCGCCAGCGCCGGGTGCGGCCCGATGTGGCCGAGCTGTCGGATGTGGCCGCCCTTCTTAGGGGCGCGTCCTCGCCAGTCATCGTTGCGGGCGGTGGCGTCCACTATTCGGACGCGACTGAGGCGCTGCGCGCCTTTGCAGAGGCCCATCAGATCCCGGTGGTCGAAACCCAGGCCGGCAAGTCTGCCTTGCCCTGGGATCATCCGCTCAACTTCGGTCCCATCGGGGTCACGGGGGCCCAAAGCGCCAATGCCATATGTGGGGCGGCGGATGTGGTGCTGGGGGTCGGGACGCGGTTTCAGGACTTTACCACCGGCTCCTGGTCGCTGTTCAAACATCCCGACCGAAAGCTGATCAGCCTTAACGTCGCGGCCTATGATGCCGCCAAACGCGGCGCTGTGCCGTTGCTGTCCGACGCAAGGACCGGTCTGGAAGAGTTGACGGCTGCCCTTGGCGGCCATAAGGCGCCTGGCCCCGACGCGGGCCTCAAGGCCGACTGGTTTGCCGCCGTTGATCCGCTGACCGATGCGCCCGAAGACGGCAATCCCCTGCCCACCGACATGCAGGTCGTTGGCGCGGTGCAGCGGGCCGCCGGTCCTGACACGGTCGTCATGTGTGCCGCGGGCACCATGCCGGGCGTGTTGCACAAGCTGTGGAAGGCGACCCGCCCCATGTCCTACCACATGGAATACGGGTTCAGCTGCATGGGCTATGAGATCGCGGGCGCCATGGGCATTAAGATGGCCGAACCCGACCGCGATGTCGTTTGCATGATCGGGGATGGCAGCTACATGATGATGAACTCCGAAATGGCGACCGCTGCCATGATGGGCATCAGCTTTACCGTGGTGCTGACCGACAACCGGGGTTTTGGCTGCATCAACCGTCTGCAAATGGCCACCGGCGGGGCAGAGTTCAACAACCTCCTCGATCACGCTGTCCACACCAACCCCAGCAAGATCGACTTTGCCGCCCATGCCGCAAGCATGGGGGCGACTGCCGTCAAAGTGGCGACGATTGCCGAGCTTGAAGCGGCCTTGGCCGGGGCGAGGGACGTGCAAGGCCCCTATGTGGTTGTCATCGACACCGACCCTTACCCTTCGACCCCGCATGGCGGGTCCTGGTGGGAGGTTGGCGTGCCAGAGGTGTCGGTCCGTCCAAGTGTAAATGAAGCCCGGGCCGTCTATGAGGCCAAGTTGAAGGAACGGACATGATCCGCTTTGGCACCAACCCCATCGCCTGGTCCAACGATGACGACCAGACCCTTGGGGCGCATATCCCGCTGGAACAATGTCTGCGCGAGGCCGGCGAGATCGGTTTCGACGGGATCGAGAATGGGCACAAGTTTCCCAGCGATCCCATCGAACTGAAGGCCGTTCTGGACCCGAATGGTTTGGCGTTCGTGTCGGCCTGGTATTCGCTCAACCTGCTGGATCGGTCGGTCGAGGACGAGAAGGTCGCAATGCAGCCCCACCTTGACCGGCTTAAGGCGATGGGCTGCACCGTCTGCATCGCCTGCGAGACATCCAACGCCATCCATGGCCGTGATGAGCTCCCGCTCTCGGCCAGCCCGGTATTGGCGGAAGGTGATTGGGCCGCGTTTGGGGCCAAGGTCGAAGAGATCGCCGTATGGACGCAGGCCCAGGGGCTGACGCTGGTCTATCACCATCACATGGGAACCATCGTTGAAACCCCGGACGAGATCGACCGCTTTATGGCGGTTACCGGCCCGGCAACACGGTTGTTGTTCGACACCGGCCATTGCGCCTTTGGTGGCGGCGATCCCGCAACCGTATTAGCCCGCCACATCGACCGGTTGTCGCATTTCCACGCCAAGAACGTGCGCCCCGACATCATGGCGCAGGTCCGGGGCGAGGGGCTGTCGTTTCTCGAAGGGGTCCGGCGGGGGGTCTTTACCGTCCCCGGCGACGCGGACGGAATGGTCGACTTTGCCCCCTGCCTGAGCCAGCTGGCCGAGGCTGGCTATGACGGCTGGCTGGTGATCGAGGCAGAGCAGGACGCGTTGGTCCGCGATCCGGTGACCTATCAGACAATGGGGCTGACGGCGCTGCGCGAAATGGCAGCGGCGGCGGGTCTTGTGGCCAACGCAAAAGCCAGCGCTAATGTTTGATTTCGACATCCCCTTCTTTCTGCCGCTTTGGCGGCGGATCGCCGTTGTGGTCGTCACCCTTGGCTGGACGATGGTCGAAATTTCGACAGGGGCGATCGTTTGGGCGATGATCTTTGGGGCCGCCGGGATCTACTGCGTCTATGCGCTGCTGTTCCATTTTGACGAGGAAAAGGCCCGCTCCCGCATTGAAAAGGACAAGCGATGACAAATCTGCTGCGCAAACCCACCGGGACGACCGGCAAGGTCCATGACATCACGGCCAAAGGGGCGGGCTGGGGCTATGTCGGTTTCGGCCTCTACCGTCTGGCCGAGGGCGAGGCTGTCGCCGAACCCACAGGCGAGACCGAGGTCATTCTGGTGATCGTTGAGGGCAAGGCCCGGATCGGGGCCGGGGACACCGACTTTGGCGAGTTGGGCGCGCGTATGGATGTCTTTGAAAAGACGCCACCGCATTGCGTTTATGTGCCCGCCGGTTCGGACTGGTCGGCCATTGCGACAACTGCTTGCACGCTCGCCGTCTGCACAGCGCCCGCCCAACCGGGACGCGAGGCCGCGATCATCGGCCCGGCAGGCATCACCACGACGCCGCGCGGCACCGGCACCAACCTGCGCCACATCAACGCGATCGCGATGGAAGAGCGCGACGTGGCCGACAGCCTTCTGGTGACAGAGGTGTTCACCCCGGCTGGTCATTGGTCGTCCTACCCGCCGCACCGGCATGATGAGGACAACTACCCCGACATGACCTACCTCGAAGAGACCTATTACCATCGCCTCAATCCCGAACAGGGGTTCGGTGTGCAAAGGGTCTGGACCGAGGACGGCAGCCTGGACGAGACGATGGCCGTCTCAAACCACGATGTGGTGCTGGTCCCCAAGGGCCACCATCCCTGCGGCGCGCCATATGGGTATGAGATGTATTACCTCAACGTTATGGCGGGCCCGCTGCGCAAGTGGCGGTTCAAGAACCATCCTGACCACGATTGGATCTTTCAGCGTGATCTGAAGGCATAGTCGGCGGAAAAGGTCAGTAAAACCCGCCCTTGACCGTGCCACCCGTTGTGACGCGAGCCCGAATATGTCCTAACGGATAGACATGGACATGGTGCTTTTGGTCGCAATTGTTGCGACACTCTTCTTGCTTATTGGCCTCTGCGAGCCGCTCGCGGCCCGTCTTCGGCTGCCCTATAGCGTGATACTCGCTGGGCTTGGCATTCTGATTGCGGCGGCTGCTGCGTTTTTCCTCGCCACCAATGTCACCGATGCCCTGAACCCGGTTGCCGAGGCGATCCTGGCCCTGCCGATCAGGTCGAACGTGTTTCTGTATGTGTTTTTGCCGACCCTGCTGTTCCAGGTGACGCTTGGCCTTGATCTGCGGCGGATGCTGGATGACTGGGTGCCGATCCTGACGCTTGCCGTTGTGGCGGTGGTGGTGGCGACGATCACCATTGGCTACGCCCTGTTCTGGACCGGTGTGCTGCCGCTGATGGCCTGCCTCTTGATCGGGGCGATCGTGTCGACCACTGACCCGTCGGCGGTTGTGTCGATCTTTCGCAACATCGCGGCCCCGCAACGCCTGTCTAGGATTGTCGAAGGCGAAAGCCTTTTGAACGACGCTGCTGCTATCGCGCTTTTTGGCCTGTTCATGAGCTTTGTCATGCGCGGCGTGCCAGACCCGTCCCTTGGCTCTGCGCTGGCGCAGTTCCCGATGCTAATCGGTGGGGGGGCGCTTGTCGGGCTCTTGTTTGGCCGGGCGGCCGTGGCGCTGATGGCGGCGATGGGGCGGTTTGAACTGGCGCAGATTTCAGTCTCGGTCGCCTTGCCCTATCTGGCCTTTGTTGCGGCCGAACAGATCATCGGCGCCTCGGGCGTGATCGCGGTGGTGACGGCGGGGATGACGCTGAACTTGATGGGGCCGGGGCGCCTGACCCCCGCCACTTGGTATAATCTGCGCGAGGTTTGGACGCTTTTGGCCCATTGGGCTGGGGCCTTCATCTTTGTGCTGGCGGCCTTGCTGATCCCGCGCCTGCTGGACGACATGCGCATGATTGATCTGGCCCTGATCGGCGTCGTTATCGTGGCGGCCATCGTGGCACGCGCGCTGATCTTGTTTGTGCTACTGCCAGCCCTGACCCTCGTCCGCCTGTCGCCCCCGGTTGAGAGGCCCTACCGGGTGGCGATCCTTTGGGGTGGCCTGCGGGGGGCGGTGACGCTGGCGCTGGCTCTTGCGGTCACCGAAAGCCTGCGGGTTCCTGCCGAAATCCGGCAGGCGGTTGGGGTGCTGGCCACCGGCTTTACCATCTTTACCCTGATCGCCCAGGGCACGACCTTGCGGCTTGTGATCGGACGGCTTGGCCTTGATAAATTGTCCCCGCTGGATGCCGCACTCGCCAACCAGGTGGTTGCCGTGGCCCTGCAAAGCGTGCGCGAACAGGTCGCCCAGTCGACCGAGAATTACGGCCTGAACCGCGACACTGTTCGGTCGGAGGCGATCATCTTTGGAGAGCGCCTCGGGAGGGCAGTCAAAGAGGCAGAGGACAGCAAGGAGATCCTCGACCGCGACCGCATCACCCTTGGCCTGATCGTGCTGGCCGGTGCGGAACGGGACATGGTGCTGGAGCGGTTTCGCGACAGGGCCATATCATCCGGGCTGGCCGAGCGGGCCCTGTCCGAGGCGGACCGACTGATCGAACAAACCCGCAGTGGCGGGCGGACCGGTTACCTGCGCGCCGCACGGCGTAACATGGGGCAGGGCGGGGTCTACCAGATCGCGGCCTGGCTGCATAACCGCCTGAGGATTTCCGGCCCGCTGGCCCGCATGACCTCGGACCGGTTCGAGATGCTCGTGACCCAGCGGTTGATCCTGCGCGACCTGAACACCTTTATCGACGCCCGCATCCGCCGCATTCATGGACGCCGGGTTGCGGACCTGCTGCACGACCTGCTGCGGCGGCGCAGCGTTGAGGTGTCGCAGGTTCTGGATGGTCTGCGCCTCCAATATCCCGGCTATGCCGAAGAGCTGGAGCGTCGCCTGATCCGCCGCACCGCCCTGCGCTATGAAGAGGCCGAATACGAGTCCCTTCGTGGCGAGGGCTTGATCGGGCCGGAACTGTACTCGACCCTGACAGGTGCCCTCGGTGACCGGCGCCAGACCGAAGAAGGCCGGCTCAAGTTGGATCTGGCGGTGCAGAAGGCCGATCTGGTGACCCAGTTTCCCCTCTTCAACAGTCTGGACGAACGATCACGCCGTAAGCTGGGCCGGGCACTTGTGACCCGCTATGTGTCGGCCGGCGAGGTGATCCTGCGCAAAGACACCCCGGCCCGCAGCGTCTATTTCATCGCCTCTGGCGCGGTCGAGGTTGAGACGGCGGGCCTGACCGACCGGTTGGGCCGGGGCGAGATGTTCGGCCAGTTGTCGATCCTGAGCCGGATCCGGCGACGGACATCCGTTGTCGCCATCACGCACGGCGTTCTTCTGGCGCTGGACGAGGCCCGGTTCCTGCGCCTTATGCGCCGCAGCCCCGGCCTGCGCGAGGCCGTTCGCGCCAGCGCTGTCAAACGGGGCGTGTCCCCGGACCGCCTCGCGGGGCTGGACGGGGCCGAGGTCAGGGCAGAGGGCTAACCTTGTCCAGCCTCCCAGACTGCGAACTCGTCGGCGCATTTCCGTTCAAGTTTGTCCCGCATCGAGGCGGAGAGCGTTAGTTCCATCCGGGGCGATACGTTAAGCTGGGGCAGTTCCATCCGGACGTTCAGGCGGTCTTGCAGAAAGGCGATCAGCCGAGGTTGGGCGTCATAGCGGAACAGGTGGTTCACACCCACGGTCCCATCTGCATTGTTGAGGAACTTTGCCTGACTGCCCACTGCCGCAAAGGCGGCAGGTTTGCCCTTTACATATTCGCCAACGAAATCGTCAAAGCTGATGCCCCGGGTGCTGTTGGGATGGCCAATCAGATCGTCGCGGTGGCGATAGCGATACCAACTTCCCAACCAGTCGACGGGATGGCGCACCACCGCCATCGTCTCCATCTCTTGCCCGCCGGCCTGGGCAAAGAAGGGGGCAAGGAATCGTCTGTAGCGGTAGACCGGTGAATGCTTGAGGTGGGGCGGGTCGCGCAGAACCATGGCGGCCCGGGGGGCCAATGCCCCCTCGATCGCCGTTGTCCCGGTCTTGGGCACGGCCAGAAAAACCAACGCCTCTTTCCAAAAAACAAACAATTCCATGCCCTTTCCCGGGTCCAGCCCGATGATGCACAAGCATAAACCACTCTTTAACCCTTCCAGACGAAAAGTGGGAGGTGAAGATTTTACTTGAAATGTTCTACTTTTGTCCGCATTAGGATGAGAACAAGAGAAGAACAAAGGCAGCGATTGCCGCCCTGCAAGGGGTGTGTGATAAGGATGAGAAACATGGCAACGGCAGATCTTTTGAAAATGACTGACAAGCAGACGGCCGACCGGCAAAAGGCGCTCGATTCAGCGCTCGCTCAGATTGAGCGTCAGTTCGGCAAGGGCTCTATCATGAAGCTCGGCGGGCAGAACCAGATGCCTGACATCGAGGCGACATCGACCGGTTCGCTGGGCCTCGACATCGCGCTTGGCATAGGCGGCCTGCCCAAGGGCCGCATCATCGAGATTTACGGCCCGGAATCATCGGGCAAGACCACCCTGACGCTGCATTCCATCGCGGAAGAGCAGAAAAAGGGCGGCGTCTGCGCCTTTGTCGATGCCGAACATGCCTTTGACCCGCAATACGCCAAGAAGCTGGGCGTGAACCTGGATGAGTTGCTGATTTCGCAGCCCGATACCGGCGAACAGGCGCTTGAGATCGTCGATACGCTGGTCCGCTCTGGCGCGGTCAGCCTTGTTGTCGTCGACAGCGTCGCGGCCCTGACCCCCAAGAGCGAGCTTGAGGGTGACATGGGCGACAGCAGCGTCGGCGTCCACGCCAGACTGATGAGCCAGGCGATGCGCAAGCTGACCGGTTCGATCAGCCGCTCTGGCTGTATGGTGATCTTCATCAACCAGATCCGGATGAAGATCGGCGTCATGTTCGGCTCTCCCGAAACAACGACGGGTGGTAACGCCTTGAAATTCTACGCCTCTGTGCGTCTGGATATCCGCCGGATCGGATCGGTCAAGGACCGTGATGAGGTTGTGGGCAACGCAACCCGCGTGAAGGTCGTCAAGAACAAGGTAGCACCGCCCTTCAAGCAGGTCGAGTTTGACATCATGTACGGCGAAGGCATCTCCAAGATGGGCGAGATCATTGACCTTGGCGTCAAGGCCGGTGTCGTCGAAAAGTCTGGGTCCTGGTTCTCTTACGGGGACGAAAGGATCGGGCAAGGCCGCGAGAACGCCAAAACCTTCTTGCGCGAGCATTCCGCGATGGCGCTTGAGATCGAGGACAAGATCCGGGCCGCGCACGGCCTTGATTTCGACCTGACAGGCGGCAGCAGCGACGACGACAGCGATATGGTGGAAATGTAGGCCCGATCTGCGCAGAACGGGTCCGTCAGAAAGCCTGTGTTTGCCAGAATGGCAGAGCGGTCTTTCGGGAAAAGGGCGTCGGGGAAACCCGGCGCCCTTTTTCGTAGGCAATGGACAGTGCGGCGGGTGACCGCTATTCCTCGCGGGCCGTCACGTACAGACTGAGAGCCTCCCATGACTTCGCTTGCTGATATCCGCTCGACCTTCCTCGATTTCTTTGCCCGGCAGGGGCACGAGGTCGTGGCCTCGTCCCCGCTTGTGCCGCGCAACGATCCGACCCTGATGTTCGCCAACTCGGGCATGGTGCAGTTCAAGAACCTGTTCACCGGGATCGAGCACCGCGACTACACCCGTGCCACGACCGCGCAAAAATGCGTGCGCGCCGGGGGCAAGCACAATGACCTCGACAATGTCGGCTATACCGCCCGTCACCTGACGTTCTTTGAAATGCTGGGCAACTTTTCCTTCGGTGACTACTTCAAGCAAGAGGCGATCCCTTTCGCTTGGGAGCTTTTAACCAAGGACTTTGCGCTCGACAAGGAACGGCTGCACGTCACCGTCTACCACACTGACGACGAGGCGGCTGGCATCTGGAAAAAGATCGGCGTCCCGGACTCCCGTATTATCCGCATCCCCACCGACGACAACTTCTGGCGGATGGGGCCGACCGGCCCTTGTGGTCCCTGCACCGAGATCTTCTTTGACCACGGCCCCCACATCTGGGGCGGCCCGCCCGGCAGCCCCGAAGAGGACGGCGACCGGTTCATCGAGATTTGGAACGTCGTGTTCATGCAGAACGAACAGTTCGCTGACGGCACCATGACCCCGCTCGACATGCAATCGATCGACACCGGCATGGGGCTGGAGCGGTTTGCGTCGCTGATGCAGGGCACCAACTCTGTCTTTGAGACAGACCTTCTCAAGTCACTGGTCGAGGCCGCGGCCCATGCCACGAACCGCGATCCTGAAGGGGATACGCTACCCCACCTGCGCGTTATGGCGGATCACCTGCGCACGACCTCTTTCCTGATCGCCGAAGGTGTCCTGCCCTCGAACGAAGGACGCGGATACGTGTTGCGCCGGATCATGCGGCGGGCCATGCGCCACGCGCACCTGCTGGGCACGACCGATCCGGTCATGCACCGGCTGGTGCCAGAGCTGGTCCGCCAGATGGGCAATGCCTACCCGGAACTTGGTCAGGGACGCCGTCAGATCGAAGAGACGTTGCTTGCCGAGGAAACCCGCTTCAAACAGACGCTGGACCGGGGTCTGAAACTGCTGGACGAGGAATTGACCGATCTTCCCGAAGGCGCGGACCTGCCCGGTGGAACGGCGTTCAAGCTTTACGACACCTATGGCTTCCCCCTTGACCTGACGCAGGACGCGTTGCGCGAAAAGGGCCGGGGCGTGGACCAGCACGGCTTTGACGCCGCCATGGCCGAGCAAAAGGCCAAGGCCCGCGCGGCCTGGGCCGGCACTGGCGAAACTGCCGATGCCTCGCTTTGGTTCGATCTGGCCGAGCAGGGCGGCGTGACCGAGTTTCTGGGCTACGAGACAGAGACAGCCGAGGGCGAAGTGCAGGCCCTTGTCCGCGATGGCGCCGCCGTAGGCGATGCCCAGACCGGCCAGAAGGTGCAGATCGTGGTCAACCAGACGCCGTTCTATGCGGAATCGGGTGGTCAGGTGGGGGACGCTGGCTGGATCAGGACCGATACCGGCCTTGCCCATGTGACGGACACCAAGAAGATGGCGGGCGTCTTTATTCACATTGCCGAAGTGACCGAAGGGGCGATCCTGAAGGGTCAGCCCGCCAAGCTTGAGGTGGACCATGGCCGCCGGACGACGATCCGGGCCAACCACTCAGCCACGCACCTGTTGCACGAGGCGCTGCGCAACGCTCTGGGCGATCATGTGGCCCAGCGTGGCTCGCTGAACGCGCCGGACCGCCTGCGATTTGACTTCAGCCACGGTAAGGGGATGACGGAGGCCGAGATTGCCAAGGTCGATGCCGAGGTCAACGCAATGATCCGCCAGAACACCCCGGTTGAGACGCGGATCATGACACCCGACGATGCCCGCGCCCTTGGGGCGCAAGCGCTGTTTGGTGAGAAGTATGGCGACGAGGTCCGCGTAGTGTCGATGGGGCGGGCTGTTGGGTCTGGCAAGGGCGCCGATGGCGCGACCTATTCGCTCGAGCTTTGCGGCGGCACCCATGTGCGCCAGACAGGTGACATCGGGGCCTTTGTCCTTTTGGGCGACAGTGCGTCCAGTTCAGGTGTCCGCCGGATCGAGGCGCTGACGGGGCAGGCGGCCCTTGACCATCTGGCCGGTCAGGACCGGGTTTTGACCGAAGTTGCTGCCCTCTTGAAGGCGCAAAGCGGCGATGTGCTGGACCGCGTTCGGGCGCTGATCGACGAACGCCGGAGCCTCAGCAACGAGGTCGCGCAGTTGCGGCGTGATCTGGCAATGTCCGGGGGGGCCAAGGCAGAGGAACCCGCCAAGGATATCAACGGGATCGCCTTCAAAGCTCAGGTGCTGAGCGGCGTGACCGGCAAGGACCTTCCGGCGCTGGTGGATGAGCTGAAGGCGCAGTTGGGAACCGGCGTTGTCCTGCTGATCGCGGATGCCGATGGCAAGGCGGCTGTTGCGGCTGGCGTGACCAAGGATCTGACGGACAAGCTGTCCGCCGTTGACGTGTTGCGCGCCGCTGTGGCTGAATTGGGCGGCAAGGGCGGCGGTGGCCGCCCCGACATGGCACAGGGCGGCGCTGCCAGTGCCGATAACGCAGAGGCCGCCATCGCGGCGGCGGAAACAGTTATAGGAGGCATTGCATGACCGCCCTTTGGATCGCACACGTCAAGGTCTCGGACGCCGAGGCCTATGGCCAGTACGCCACCCGCGCCAGCGTTGCCATCGCCGACCACGGCGGTGTCTTCCTCGCCCGTGGCGGTGCCTATGAGCAGTTGGAAGGCCCGGACCGCCCACGCAACGTTGTGGCCCGGTTCCCATCCTTGCAGGCGGCGCATGACTGTTACTTTTCAGAGGCTTATCAAGAGGCTCTCGGCTTTGCCAAAGGGGCCGCGCAACGCGAACTGGTCATCGTCGAAGAATTCGAATGATCCCAATGGCCGAGCTGCTGCGCACCCATGCAGCACCCGGCGAGGTCACCTGGATCGGCCTGCGGCCAAAGCGGCTGGCCGACCTTCGCCCGGTTGGTCGGGCAGAGCTTCTGGTGAGCGGGTTAGAGGGCGATCATGCCCGGCCGGGCAAGCGGGCTGTGACGCGCATCCAGGCAGAACATCTTCCGGTCATCGCGTCTCTTGCACACCGTGACGCGATCAGCCCGCAAGACCTGCGCCGCAATATCATGGTGTCGGGCATCAATCTGACCGCCCTGCACAATCATCCGATCCGGATCGGCGGAGCCGTGATCAGGATGACGACACCCTGCGCGCCTTGTTTACGCATGGAAAAAGCCCTTGTAACAGGGGCTTACAATGCGATGCGCGGTCATGGGGGATGGTGCGCCGAGGTTGTTGAACCCGGTCCCATCCAACTGGGGGACCGGGTTGAACAAATAGCTTAGCTGGCGCGGGCCTGGCGCTTGCGCTCGTGGGGGTCGAGGAAGCGTTTGCGCAGACGGATGGCGTTGGGCGTCACTTCGACCAGCTCATCATCGTCGATATAGGCAATCGCCTGCTCAAGGCTCATGATGACCGGCGGGGTCAGGCGGACAGCCTCGTCCGTGCCAGAGGCACGGACGTTGGTCAGCTGCTTGCCCTTGAGCGGGTTCACATCAAGGTCGTTTTCACGGCTATGCTCGCCGATGATCATGCCTTCGTAGACCGGATCCTGCGGTACCACGAACATCTTGCCGCGATCCTCAAGCTTCCAAAGCGAATAGGCGACGGCCGTACCCGATCCCATTGAGACCAGAACGCCCTGACGACGGCCCTGGATCGGGCCGCGGTGAGGGGTCCAGCCGTGGAAGATGCGGTTGAGCACGCCAGAGCCGCGAGTGTCGGTGAGGAATTCGCCGTGATAGCCGATCAGGCCACGCGACGGGACATGGGCGATGATGCGGGTCTTGCCGACACCGGCAGGCTTCATCTCGACCAGGTCGCCCTTGCGGGGGCCGGTCAGCTTTTCCACGACAGCGCCAGTGTATTCGTCATCGACGTCAACGGTCACTTCCTCAACGGGTTCCATCCGGATCCCGCCTTCGTCCTTGAAGATCACCTGCGGGCGCGAAATCGAAAGCTCGAACCCTTCGCGGCGCATGTTTTCGATCAGGACGCCCATCTGCAATTCACCACGGCCCGACACCTCAAAGGCCTCGCCACCGGGGGTGTCGGCGATCTTGATCGCCACGTTCACTTCGGCTTCGCGCATCAGACGCTCGCGGATGACGCGGGACTGCACCTTCTTGCCATCACGGCCTGCGAGGGGCGAATCGTTGATGCCGAAGGTCACGGTGATGGTTGGCGGATCGATGGGCTGCGATGGGATCGGAATGTCGTTCGACAAATCGCAGATCGTGTCTGCCACCGTCGCCTTGGTCATGCCCGCCAGCGTCACGATGTCGCCAGCTTCGGCGGCGTCGATGGGCTGCTGGGACAGTCCGCGGAAGGCCAGGATCTTGGACACGCGGAACTGCTCAAGCCTTTCGCCATTCCGGCTTAGCGCTTTGACGGTTTCGCCGGCGCGCAGCGTGCCAGCCTCGACCCGACCGGTCAGGATACGACCGATAAAGGGGTCGGCGGACAGGGTGGTCGCCAGCATACGGAACGGCTGATCCTTGGCAGCCTGCTGCTTGGGCGATTCAACGTGGCTGATGATCAGATCGAACAGCGCCGTCAGGTCCTTGCGGGGGCCTTCAAGGCTCGTATCGGCCCAGCCGGCGCGGCCAGAGGCGTAAAGGTGGGGGAAATCAAGCTGTTCATCCGTTGCGCCAAGGTTGGCGAAAAGGTCAAAGCATTCGTCCAGCGCCCGGTCAGGCTCTGCGTCGGCCTTGTCGACCTTGTTCAGCACGACAATCGGCTTCAGCCCAAGGGCAAGCGCCTTGGCGGTCACGAATTTGGTTTGCGGCATCGGGCCTTCGGCGGCATCGACCAGAAGGACAACGCCGTCGACCATCGACAAAATGCGCTCAACCTCGCCACCGAAATCGGCGTGGCCGGGGGTGTCGACGATGTTGATACGGATACCGTCATGTTCGACCGAGGTACATTTGGCGAGGATGGTGATCCCCCGCTCACGCTCGATGTCGTTGGAATCCATGGCACGTTCGGTCGTTGCCTGATTCTCGCGGTAGGTGCCGGATTGCTTGAGCAGTTCGTCCACCAGCGTCGTCTTGCCGTGGTCAACGTGTGCGATGATCGCGATATTGCGAATGTCCATGAGTCATGCCTTTTGCGGAGTTGACCGGCCCTTACCGTGCAATTGCAGAAAAGGCTAGAAGAAAGGCCAGCCGAAGCCGTTCTTCCGCTGCGTCGCGGCAAACCGGTCGCGACCGACGCCAGTGGAGCCGGTCGCAAAGCGCGTCGGATGGCCTAGCTTAGAGCCTTGTTCAGATAGGTGTCCACCTTTTCCAGGTAGCCCATCGTCGTCAGCCATTTCTGCTCGGGCCCGACAAGCAGGGCGAGGTCCTTGGTCATATGACCATCCTCGACCGCCTGAACGGTGGCCTTTTCCAACGTGTCGGCAAATTTGGCGAGCTGCACGTTACCATCGAGCTTGGCCCGATGCTTTAGCCCGCCCGTCCAGGCATAGATCGAGGCGATCGAATTGGTCGATGTCGCCTCGCCCTTCTGGTGCTGGCGGTAGTGGCGGGTGACGGTGCCGTGGGCGGCCTCAGCCTCGACCACCTTGCCATCGGGCGTCATCAACACGGAGGTCATCAGCCCGAGCGAGCCGAAGCCTTGCGCCACCGTATCGGACTGCACATCGCCGTCGTAGTTCTTGCAGGCCCACACATAGCCGCCCGACCACTTGAGGGCCGAGGCCACCATGTCGTCGATCAACCGGTGTTCGTAGGTGATGCCAGCCTGCTTGAACTTATTGGCGAATTCTTCCTCATAAACCTTTTGGAATAGGTCCTTGAAGCGGCCGTCATAGGCCTTGAGGATTGTGTTCTTGGTCGACAGGTAGACCGGCCAGCCAAGGTTCAGGCCATAGTTCATGGAGGCGCGGGCAAAGTCGATGATGCTTTCATCAAGGTTGTACATCGCCATGGCGACACCTGCGCCTGGGGACTGGAACACTTCGCGTTCGATCACCTCTCCGTCCTCGCCGACGAATTTGAGGGTCAGCGTGCCCTTGCCCGGAAAGCGGAAATCGGTGGCGCGGTATTGGTCGCCGTAAGCATGGCGGCCGACCACGATGGGCTGGGTCCAGCCGGGGACGAGGCGGGGGACGTTGCGGCAGATGATGGGCTGGCGAAAGATCACGCCGCCCAGGATGTTGCGGATCGTCCCGTTGGGCGACCGCCACATCTGTTTGAGCCCGAATTCCTCGACCCGGGCCTCATCGGGGGTGATGGTGGCGCATTTGATGCCGACCCCGTGTTCCTTGATGGCATGGGCTGCATCGACGGTGATCTGGTCGTCGGTGGCGTCGCGCACCTCCATCCCAAGATCATAGTACTTCAGGTCGATGTCGAGGTAGGGAAGGATCAGCTTTTGTTTGATAAAGTCCCAGATGATCCGGGTCATTTCATCGCCGTCAAGCTCGACGACCGGGTTGGCAACCTTGATCTTGGTCATGGGGTACTCCACTGGCGCTGGTTTGCCCCCTCATAGGCGATTTTACTGTCCTTTGGAAGGCTTGTATACGATTGTATACACTATTTCGCTGCGCTGCGGCAAGGTTTTGCGCGTCTCTTGAGCTGTCAGCCTGCGGAATGGGCGCCGAACCAGTCGTCGATCCGCTGTTTGAGCTGGGCCCAAAGGACAGGGGCGCCGCGCCGGACTTTTGCTCCGACCCGGGTGTCAAGCTGTTCGGGCGTAACTTTGTATTCCGGCCAGGTCCCGCCACCCGATTCGAGGTTGGCCATGACGGGCTGCACCCGGTCGACGCTTTTGGCAAAGACGGCGTCCGGGGTTTCGGCGGCCTCAAACTCTTCCCACAAGGCGCGCAGGCTGTCGCGTTGGTCGGGGGGCAGCATGCCAAACAGGCGGTCGGCGGCCAGCTGCTCGATCCGGGCCATTTCGGCGACGTCATGATCGCCGTGAATGGGGTTGTCGCCCGCGTCGATCTCTACAAGGTCGTGAATGAGGAGCATGCGGATCACCCGGTCTATGTTGACCGGGGCGATGGCATGTTCTTGCAGGATCAGGGCGTAGAGGGCGATGTGCCAGCTATGCTCGCCCGAGTTCTCGCGGCGCGATCCGTCGCAAAGTGTCGTGCCGCGCAAGACCGACTTGAGGCGGTCGGCCTCGTTCAGAAAATCGAATTGGGCGGTCAGACGGTCGGACATAGGCTCTCCTGTCAAGGGCGGGAGAGCTAGTGGCCGCCAGCCCCGTCATCCGCTGCGTTCATGATCCTTTGGCTCGAGATATCAATTTCTGGTCCAACCGCCACCCCTTGGGGGGCTTTGGCCAATTGGGTCTCGATGAAGTTGCGGGCTCGTTCGGCGGCAAGGCGGACGCGGACGGCCGTCAGATAGGCCTCTTGAGTGGTGGTCGACGTATCGCCCAGGGTCTTTGACACCTTTTCGATCAGGCCGGGGTCGCCAAGCCGTTTGGCCGCCGCGATGGCGTCACGGGCCAGTTCGTCTGCAAGATCCTCAACCACGCCCATAATACAACCCTGCCTTTGCCTGAAAATATCGCCTTTGAATGGCCATATCCTAGCGGGTCAGGGTCCGGGGCGAAAGCGGCTCGCCCCGGATATATGACATCTTATCGGCTGTTTTCCGTCAGGCGGCGGCGGACATAGGTTTTGACCGTGTCGATCATCGTATCCATGTGCGGGTCTTCAAAGAAATGGCCCGCCCCTTCGACGACGTCGTGGGTGACGGTGATGCCTTTTTGCTCGTGCAGCTTGCCCACCAGATTGACGGTGTCCTGTGGCGGCGCCACACGGTCGGCAGAGCCGTTGATGACAAGGCCGGATGACGGGCAGGGGGCCAGGAACGAAAAGTCGTACATGTTGGCCGGAGGCGCGACCGAGATGAACCCCGTGATCTCGGGCCGGCGCATCAAGAGCTGCATGCCGATCCAGGCCCCAAAGGAAAAGCCCGCGACCCAGCAATGCTTCGAATTGGTGTTCATCGACTGCAGGTAGTCGAGCGCGGAGGCGGCATCCGACAGCTCTCCGATCCCCTGATCGTATTCGCCCTGGCTGCGTCCGACGCCCCGGAAGTTGAAGCGAATGACGGTAAAGCCCATCTGGTAGAAGGCATAGTGCAGGTTATACACCACCCGGTTGTTCATCGTGCCGCCGAACTGCGGATGCGGGTGCAGAACAATGGCGATCGGGGCATCCCGGTCCTTTTGGGGGTGGTATCGGCCTTCAAGCCGGCCTTCGGGACCGGGGAAGATGACTTCGGGCATGGATGATCCTTGCAGCTTACTGGGCGGGGCGTCCGCTCTTTGAGGGGGCTTTCAATTTCTTGACAGAAATTATCAGGCACCTTAGAATGTTTCTAACTCCGCGATGGCCCGCATGAGAACTCTGACCGAAGTAATCAGCGTGCCGGGTAACGTCAATGGAATTGCGCCCCGGCAATGCCGTTGAGCGATTGTTCGCATCGGGCCCCGAGTGCCCGCTGGTCGGGCCAATACCGGTCCGCAAGCCGATTGAGGATGACATGAAGCTTTCGACCAAAGGCCGTTACGCGATGGTGGCCCTGACGGATCTGGCAATGCAGCCCGATGGTACGCTGGTGTCCTTGGGCGAGATTTCCCGCCGCCAGGATGTGTCCTTGCCATATCTGGAGCAGTTGTTCGTCAAGCTGCGCCGCGAAGGTCTGGTCGACTCAGTCCGGGGCCCGGGCGGCGGCTACCGCCTGGCAAGGCCGGCTTCGGACATCCGGGTGGTCGATATCCTCGCCGCCGTGGATGAGACAGTCAGCGCTATGCACAAAGGGGCAGGGGCGTCGGGTGCGGCCTCAGGCTCCAAGGCGCAGTCGTTGACCAACCGCCTGTGGGAAGGCCTGTCGGCGCAGGTCTATGTGTTCCTGCACCAGACCCGGTTGTCGGACGTGGTAAGCAACACTTTGGCCCCTTGTCCTGCCGTGCCCTCATTGCTTGAGGTGGTCGATGATTGAACTGTGTATTGGGGGCGCTGCCCCCGCGCCTTTGGCGCCCCCCCGGGATATTTGTGATCCAAAGAAGGGGTGGGTGGTGTGAGCCGGACCTATCTTGATTTTAACTCGACAGCGCCCCTGCGCCCAGAGGCGCGCGCGGCAATGATTGCGGCGATGGATGCGGTGGGCAATCCGTCCAGTGTTCATGCCGAAGGCCGCAAAGCCAAGGCGATCGTAGAGCGTGCGCGGGCGCAGATCGCCGCTGCCATGGGCGCGGGTGAGGCCGATCTCATCTTTACGTCCGGCGCGACCGAGGCGGCCGCGCTGGCCCTGTCTGGACGGAACCTGCAAGGGGCTGCGGTCGAGCACGAGGCCGTGGCGGCCTGGATCGATCCGGTCCTGCCGGTCGATGCCTTTGGTCGGGTCACCGTGGCGGAGCCGGGCAGGGCGACCTTGCAGCTTGCCAATTCGGAAACTGGGGTTGTGCAGGACCTGCCCGAAGGTCTGGCGGTGAGCGATATTACCCAAGGGTTCGGCAAACTGCCTTTTGCGTTTTCGTGGTCGGGCCTTGGCATGGCGTTGGCCTCGGCCCACAAGATCGGCGGGCCGAAGGGCACCGGCGTTCTGGTGATGCCGCGCGGGACCGATGTGGTCCCGATGATCCGGGGCGGCGGCCAGGAAATGGGCTGGCGGGCCGGGACAGAGAACGTGATTGCCATCGCCGGATTTGGCGCTGCGGCCGAAGCGGCGGCCCGCGATCTGGCCGATGGAATATGGGACAGGGTTGCACACCTTAGAAATATTCTAGAAGAGGCCATTGAGGATCGCTGTCCTCAGACTATTTTTGTCGGGAAAGGCGCAACACGCCTTCCCAACACGACCTGTGTGATTGCGCCGGGCTGGAAAGGCGAGACGCAGGTGATGGCGATGGACCTTGCGGGCTTTGCCATTTCGGCGGGATCGGCCTGTTCCAGCGGCAAGGTCCGGGAAAGCCGGGTGTTGCGCGCAATGGGCCATGACCCGGACCACTCCGGGCAGGCCATCCGGGTCTCATTGGGCCCGACGACGACTGAGGATGAGGTCATGCGCTTTGTGCGGGCCTGGACGAGTTCATACGACAAGCTGCGCACCCGCGTGGCATGAAAGAGAGGTCAGACATGGCGGCGTTGGATACAACGACAGAGGTCAAGGACGGTGTTGATCAGGAGACGGTCGATGCGGTGGCCAAGCTTTCTGGCAAGTATAAATACGGCTGGAACACCGAGATCGAGATGGATTACGCCCCCAAGGGCGTGAACCCCGATATCGTGCGCCTGATCTCGGACAAGAACGAAGAGCCCGAGTGGATGACCGAATGGCGCCTTGCCGCCTTTGCCCGTTGGGAGCAGATGAAAGAGCCGACATGGGCGATGGTGAGCTATCCCAAGATCGACTTTCAGGACCAGTATTACTATGCCCGCCCCAAGAGCATGGCCGAAAAGCCAAAGTCTCTGGATGACGTCGACCCCAAGCTTTTGGAAACCTACAAAAAGCTCGGTATTCCGCTGAAGGAGCAGGCCATTCTTGCGGGCGTCGAGATGCCCGAGGAGGAGCGCCGGGTGGCTGTGGATGCCGTCTTTGACAGCGTGTCCGTTGGCACCACCTTTCAGGCAGAGCTGAAGAAGGCCGGGGTAATCTTCTGCTCGATCTCCGAAGCGATCCGCGAGCATCCTGAACTGGTGCGCAAGTACCTGGGCAGCGTCGTGCCGCCCTCGGACAACTACTATGCCACGCTCAATACGGCGGTCTTTTCAGACGGATCCTTCGTCTATGTGCCGCCCGGTGTCCGCTGCCCGATGGAGCTGTCGACCTATTTCCGCATCAATGCCGAGAACACCGGCCAGTTCGAGCGGACGCTGATCATTGCCGACAAGGGCAGCTACGTCAGCTACCTCGAAGGCTGCACCGCGCCCAAGCGCGACGTGGCCCAGCTGCATGCGGCTGTGGTCGAGATCATCATCGAGGAAGACGCCGAAGTTAAGTATTCGACCGTGCAGAACTGGTATCCGGGCGATGAAGAGGGCCGGGGCGGTATCTACAACTTTGTCACCAAGCGCGCCGATTGCCGGGGTGACCGGGCCAAGGTGATGTGGACGCAGGTGGAGACCGGCTCCGCGATCACCTGGAAATACCCCTCCTGCATCCTGCGTGGTGACGACAGCCAGGGCGAGTTCTACTCGATCGCCATCGCCAACAACATGCAGCAGGCCGACACCGGCACCAAGATGGTTCACCTGGGCAAGCGCACCAAGTCGCGTATCGTGTCCAAGGGGATTTCGGCCGGAAAGGCCCAGAACACCTATCGCGGCTTGGTCAGCATGCACCCCAAGGCCAAGGAATCGCGCAATTATACCCAGTGCGACAGCCTGCTGATTGGCGACAAATGCGGCGCCCATACGGTGCCTTACATCGAGGTGCGCAACAATTCGTCGCGTGTTGAGCATGAGGCGACGACCTCGAAGGTCGATGACGATCAGCTGTTCTATTGCCGTTCGCGCGGGATGGACGAGGAAGAGGCGGTGGCCCTGGTGGTCAACGGGTTCTGCAAGGAAGTTCTGCAAGCCCTGCCGATGGAATTCGCCATGGAGGCCCAGGCGCTTGTGGCGATCAGCCTTGAAGGTTCGGTGGGCTGATTCATGGGGCTGAGGCCGGTATCCGGGGCGCGCGGTCTGGCGCTGAACGTGGGTCTGGCGGTGATCCTTTACGCGGTGTTTCAAATCCTGTTGCACGGCGCGACGTTGGCCACCGCGGTGATGTCAGGTCTGGGCTTTGGGCTGATTTATGGCCCTCTGATGTTGCTCATTCGGCGGGCGCGAGGCCGCTGATGACCGGAGGACTAGGTGCTGCACCCACGCTCGATCGCGCCCCGCTTCTCACTCTGCCGGAGCAGGAGGCGGCGTTTCTGCGGGCAGGATATGAAGCAGCGCAAGTGATTTTGGAGTATGGTTCGGGCGGGTCGACGGCGATGGCGGCCGCCATGCCGGGCAAGGTGGTCTGGTCGGTGGAAAGCGACGCGGATTGGGTCGACGGGATGCGTGATTGGTTTGATCGCAACCCGCCAAAGGCCGACGTCAACCTTGTCCATGCGGACATCGGGCCGACGGGCAAATGGGGCAGACCGGTGGGGACGGCAAAGCACGCGCTTTACCATCACTACCCGCTGCATGTCTGGGACAGTGAAGGGTTCACCATGCCTGACACGGTCCTGATTGATGGCCGCTTTCGGGCGGCGTGTTTTCTGGCGGTGGCCTTTCGGGCGACGCAGCCCGTGACGGTCTACTTCGACGACTATGTCGACCGGCCGAAGTACCACGAGGTGGAACGCTTTGGCCCGCCTGTCGAAATGGTGGGACGGATGGCACGGTTCGAGGTTGAACCAAAGCAGTTGAAGGCCAGCGATCTGGGCTGGATTATGGATGTCTTTGCCCGGGTGCAGTAGCGCCCCGGCGATGTGGAATGGAGTGAAAGATGCTTGAGATCAAAGGCCTGGAGGTCAAACTCGAAGAAGAGGACAAGCAAATCCTCAAAGGTGTCGACCTGAAGGTTGGCGCGGGCGAGGTTCATGCGATCATGGGCCCCAACGGCTCTGGCAAGTCCACCTTGTCCTACGTCCTGTCCGGGCGCGGCGGCTATGAGGTCACCGGCGGATCGGCCACGCTGGACGGCATCGACCTGCTGGATTTGGAGCCCGAAGAGCGGGCTGCCTCTGGCCTGTTCCTGGCGTTTCAGTACCCGGTCGAAATTCCGGGCGTTGGCAACATGACCTTCCTGCGCACGGCCGTGAACGCCCAACGCAAGGCGCGCGGCGAAGACGAGATGTCGGCCGCCGATTTCCTCAAGCTGGTGCGCAGCAAGGCCAAGGACCTTAAGATCGACGCAGACATGCTCAAGCGGCCGGTCAACGTCGGCTTCTCGGGCGGTGAGAAAAAGCGCAACGAGATCCTTCAGATGGCGATGCTGGAACCCAAGATGTGCATTTTGGACGAGACCGACTCGGGCCTTGATGTCGATGCAATGCGGCTTGTGTCGGATGGGGTGAACGCCCTGCGCTCGCCTGACCGCGGTTTCCTTGTTATCACGCATTATCAACGGCTTCTGGATCATATCAAACCCGATGTCGTGCATATCATGGCAGCGGGTCGCATCATCAAGACCGGCGGGCCCGAGCTTGCCCTTGAGGTCGAGAACAACGGCTATGCCGGCATTCTGGAAGAGGTGGCCTGATGGCCAAGTCAAACGCCCTGATGCAGCTGAAGGCCGATGCGACGGCCCTGCGGCTGGCCGACTTGACCCTTCCGCCCGGAGCGACCTGGGCGCAGGAGGCCCGGCAACAGGCGCTTGGCCGTGTCACGGCCATGGGTCTGCCGCATCGCCGGGATGAATACTGGCGCTATACCGATCCGGCGAGTTTGACAGGGGCAGGGGCTGCCGAAGCGGCGGTTCTGGTCGCTGACGAAAGCCCGGTCTTTGGCGATATCGACGCATTGCAGATCGTTTTTGTCGATGGTGTCTTTGATGCTGAGGCCTCCGACGACCTCACGATGACGGGGCTTGAGATTGACCGCCTCGCGACCGCGTCGACAAAGGATATCCATTGGGCCAAGGACTTGTACGGCGTTCTTGAAGCGCGTGGGCAAGCGCCGGTCGAACGGACGCTGGCCGCCTTCAATACCGCCTTTGCGACCGATGGTGTGGTCATTCGGGCGACCGCCAAGGTGGCAAAGCCGGTGCGCCTTTTGTACCTGCACGCGGACCCGACATCGGACGTTGTCCTGCACCACGTGATCCGGGTGGAACCCGGCGCGGACCTGACCGTTCTGGAAGGCGGCCCCGCCGCCGCCCGTCTGTCCAAGGTCATGGAAGTCGACGTTGCCGATGGCGGCGCCTTTCATCATGTCCGCAGTCAGGGCCGGGACCATGAACGCCGGGCCCATACCCACACGTTTGCCCGGCTGGGCGCAGAAAGCACGTTCAAGTCCTTTACCTTGACCGTCAATGGAAGGCTGACCCGCAACGAATGCGTGATCGAGCTGACAGGCAACGACGCCATTGCTCACGTCGCCGGGGCCTGCGTTGGTGACGGCAAGGATTTCTTGCACGACGACACAGTCTTTATCACCCATGATGCCGAGCGTTGCGAAAGCCGGCAGGTGTTCAAGAAGGTCCTTCGCAACGGGGCGACGGGCGTGTTTCAGGGCAAGATTCTGGTCAAGGCCGGGGCGCAGAAGACCGATGGCTATCAGATCAGCCAGTCCCTGCTGCTGGACGATGACAGTCAGTTTCTCGCCAAGCCAGAGCTTGAGATCTACGCCGATGACGTGGCCTGTTCGCATGGGTCCACCTCGGGGGCGATTGACGAAACGGCCCTGTTCTACCTGCGCTCGCGCGGGGTTCCGGCCAAGGCGGCGACTGATCTTCTGACGCTGGCCTTTCTGGCCGAAGCTCTCGAAGAGATCGATGATGAACGTCTGGCCGAGGATCTGCGGGACCGGTTAGAAGCCTGGATGGCACGGCGCAGCTGATGGCCGTGTCCTCCGACATCATCCGGACCTGGCGCAGCCCCCGGGCCGTCATGCGCGACCTTCTGGCCATGGGCCAGAGAGAGGACCGGGCGGTGGCCTATCTGATGGCCGGATGTCTGCTGATATTTATCGCGCAGTGGCCGCGGCTGAGCCGGGTCGCCTTTCTGACCGGGGACGAATTCGACAGACTCGTCGCCTACGAACTACTGTCCTGGCTGATCATCTGGCCCCTGGTTCTGTATCTGGTGGCGGCAATCATCCACTTGGCTCGCTGGGTGATCTGGCGGAATGGCGCGCCCTGGACCGCGCGGCTGGCGCTGTTCTGGGCGGTGCTGGCGGCAAGCCCGATGGGGTTGCTCTATGGCCTGATGGCCGGTTTTCTCGGGCCAGGGACCGGAACCGATCTTGTGGGTGTCACATGGCTGGGGGCAATGGCGATCTTTGCCATCCAGGGCCTGAGGGAAGCGGGGCAGCTTGATGTCGCCTGAACTGAAACGACTGTGGGGCCTGTTGCGGCTGACGCTGCAATCCCCGGCCGAAGGGGCGCGGGCGGTCATTGACCTTGGCCTGTCGCGCAAAGAACTTTGGCTGTCGCTGGCGCTGGTCACGGTACTAAGCGTGCTGCTGATGGCGCTGTCGACCGGGACGGTCATGGTGTTGCCCTTGGGGGTAGAGCCCTTGTTCGTCTCGCCCCTTGGCTACGGGATGATCATGGGGTCGGGGCTGGTCCTGCTGGTCTTTGCCCTTCACTACACCGGGCAAGCCCTTGGGGGCACAGGCGCATTCGCCGCGTCGCTGGCGGTTGTCGTCTGGCTGGAGGTGATGAGCCTTGCCTTGCGGTTGGTCCAGGTCGTCGTTGGGTTTCTAAGTTCTGGCCTCGAGGCCGTTGTTGCCCTTGGCGCTGCGGTTTTTCTGTTCTGGTCCCTCATCCGGTTCACCGATGAGGTTCACCACTTCAACAGCGTCGGCAAATCAATCCTGACCCTTGTTCTGGCGCTGGTCGGCATCAGCGTGGGCATTACAATCATTCTGACGTTCATAGGCGTCGGCGCAACGCAGGGCCTGAGCAATGTATGATATCGAAAAGGTTCGGTCCGACTTTCCGATCCTCTCGCGTGAGGTGAACGGTAAGCCCTTGGTCTACCTCGACAACGGGGCCTCTGCGCAAAAGCCCCAGGTGGTGATAGACGCGATCACCCAGGCCTATTCTCAGGAATATTCAAACGTTCACAGGGGTTTGCACTATCTTTCGAACCTTGCCACGGACAAATACGAAAGCGTGCGCGGCACTGTCGCCCGGTTCCTCGGGGCCGGCAGTGAGGATGAGATCATCCTGAACTCTGGCACGACCGAGGGGATCAACATGGTCGCCTATGCCTGGGCGATGCCGCGTCTGCAGGCCGGCGACGAAATCGTCCTGTCGATCCTGGAGCATCACGCCAACATCGTGCCCTGGCATTTCCTGCGCGAGCGGCAAGGCGTTGTCCTGAAATGGGTCGACTGCGACGCCAATGGCGACCTTGATCCCGAGGCGGTTATCGCTGCCATCGGTCCCAAGACCAAGCTGGTTGCAATTACGCAGGTTTCCAATGTTTTGGGTACCGTTGTCGATGTAAAGGCCGTGACGCAGGGCGCGCACGCCAAGGGCGTCCCTGTGCTTGTCGATGGCAGCCAGGCGGCGGTGCATATGCCCGTTGATGTGACCGATATCGGTTGTGACTTCTACGCTGTCACCGGGCACAAGCTTTATGGCCCCTCGGGTTCCGGTGCGATCTACGTCAAGAAGGATCGGATGGCCGAAATGCGCCCCTTTAAGGGGGGCGGTGACATGATCCGCGAGGTCACCCGCGACACCGTCACATGGAATGATCCGCCGATGAAATTCGAGGCCGGAACCCCCGGCATCGTCCAGACCATCGGTTTGGGGGTGGCGCTGGATTACATGATGGGCCTCGGGATGGAGGCAATCGCAGAGCATGAGCGGTCGCTGCGCGACTATGCCCGCGACCGGCTGAACGGCCTCAACTGGTTGCAGGTTCAGGGCCAGTCCGCTGGAAAGGCGGCGATTTTCTCGTTCACTCTGGACGGGGCTGCCCATGCGCATGACATCTCGACCGTGCTTGATAAACGCGGTGTGGCGGTCCGGGCCGGAACCCACTGCGCCATGCCGCTGATGGAGCACATGCAGGTCGGTGCAACGTGTCGCGCGTCGTTCGGCCTTTATAACACCACGCAAGAGGTCGACGTGCTGATCGATGCGCTGGAGTTGTGTCACGATCTGTTTGGCTAAGCAGCGACAAGCCAAGATTTCCGATTGCGGGGACCGGCCCCTTGTCCTATAGCCTCCCCCAAGGCACCCATAGCTCAGCTGGATAGAGCGCTGCCCTCCGAAGGCAGAAGTCAAGGCTGGTGATGCTTGGTTGTGTTGGAAGAAAGAAGTGACTAAACAACGGTTTGAGCGAATGTCGGGTTTGCTCTTCATGCCGACGAAATTCTCGCGTAAGCATGGCGTAAGCATCTCGCGAACGGTATGCACCCGTAGCTCAGCTGGATAGAGCGCTGCCCTCCGAAGGCAGAGGCCAGAGGTTCGAATCCTCTCGGGTGCGCCAAAAAACACTATGAATCAATAACTTACTCTTCCGCGCATTTGTGGAACTAGTGCTTACGTGGGAAATTCGCGTAAGCAGTGCAATCGCGGCAGACAGCTGAAGTTGCATCGATAACCCATCGAATCTTTAGCGCGTGCTGCTTGTCGAAGGCGTGTGGCTCCAGAGTTCCTGCTTGCATCGCCTTCTTTCATCTCGCCAAGTATCGCATCGAGTAAGACGGAGATGCTGGTTCCGGCGAGCACTGCAGGGATATGGCGGCGGACGACAATTTCGTGTGCACTGTGTGTGCAACGTGTCGTCTTAGAGGGGCAAATTCTGGCACACTGCGCCGTAATCTAGCGTAGTCATATTCGCCGCCAGCATTTTGCCAAATGAAGAATATCTACTGAAAAACACTATGTTGGAATGAGAGGGGGCCCAATGATGGACGGGACGGGCAATTCGAAATTTCTTTATACTCCCTAGAATTTTGCAGGTGCGCATCGAGCGATGTTGTAGAAAATGTTGTAACTCTCGGGCGCTACAATTCGGGTCCGCTTTCCTGCCAAAACATGCTAATGATTGCACCAACATGGCCCGTGGTTTGCTGATCGCTAACTAGGTCGCCGGCCTCTGATCGCTAAAATCGGCGGCATCTCTCGCGCAACCTACCAGATGAGCACCGCCGCGCTAGAGAACGATCGTATGCCAGACCCTATCTCGCTGTAGGGCTCTGATGTCGCGCCTGCGGTGGGCGCGGCTCTTTAAGGGGCTTGGACCACTTTCTGCGCAATCTCACCAAAAACGGGGTGGCCGTCACGGGTTCGGCATTCCATCCGGACGTGATCGCCAAAAGCCATGTAGGGGGTCTGAGGCGCGCCGGTGTCCAGCATTTCAATGCCGCGCCGTTCGGCGAGGCAGGACGAGCCAATCTCGCGGAAGTTTTCGTTGGACACGGTGCCAGAGCCGATGATCGTTCCCGCGACAAGGGTCCGAGTCCGTGCGGCGTGGGCAACAAGTTCGTCAAAACCGAAGGACATATGATAGCCCTCTGCCGCGCCGAAAGGTGCACCGTTCAGATGGACCTTTAGGGGCAAGTCCACACGCGCGTCGCGCCAGGCTTCGCCCAATTCGTCAGGTGTGACGGCGACGGGTGCAACGGAACAGGCAGGTTTGGCCTGGACCCAGCCAAAGCCGGTCTTCATCTCGATCGGGGCAAGTGTGCGCAGAGACCAGTCATTGATCTGGACCAGCAGGCGGATGTGGTCGTTGGCGGTCTGAGCGTTCGTTCCCATCGGCACGGCATCGCAGATGATCCCGAACTCCCCTTCGAAATCGATGCCATCAGCCTCTGATGGGAAAGGGACATCGGCCGTGGCGGGCAGGAATTCATGGCTCATGCCCTGATACATCAGTGGCCGATCCTTCGGGATCGGGTCCATCTTGAAGACCTTCTGCATCAGGTCGCCGTGGAATATTCGAAGGTGATGAAGGTTCATTGTGTGGCACTTGGATATAAATTCCTTGAGCCCGAGGTGTCGACACCCTGCCTACAATTAGCTTGCTCGCTCTGGAAAAGTGCAGCCAGCTGTATAAAGAATTTCCGCTCCAAAGTGCTGAATTTTTGCGAAAATCTTGTCAACCGTAAATAAAACAATGGCTTGGGGGTGGAAAATTGGGCTGGTGACCCTCAGTTATTGTTCATGACCTGATCAAGAAAACTAACACAGAACGCGCCACGGGCTTTGTGATGCGCATCCTCACTATGCGGTTGAAGGTGCCTAAACGCATCTCATTCGCTTTGGTGTTTTGGATTGATGCAAACCAATCTGCTGCGCGGATTGGTGCGAACTGCCCAGGCAATCCTCTTTTCCAGCGAACTTGGACCATGTCCCAAAGATACTGGTGTCGTCGCGAGGATCGGCGACCCTTCCGCTAATTCAGGAGAACCATGATGAACACGCAGATGACAAAAACCGATATCAACATCGAAAAGCTGAACAGCCAGCTGGACGAGTGGAAGGCTGAAATCGACAAGCTTGAGGCCAAGGCCGTTGAGGCACGCGATGAGGCCAAGCTTTCCTATATGCGCGAAGTGAAAAACCTCAAGGTGAGTTACGCGGAAGCGGAACTGAAGCTGAACGAGATGCGCAATGCGCAGGAACGTGCGTCCTCCGACATTATGGACGGGGTCACCAACGCTTGGCGTGATCTTGGAAACGCGGTCAGCAAAGCGGCCAAGGGTTTCGGATAATCATCGGAGCCACCGTTCAAGCCAACAAAGACAAAGGAGCATGAATCGGATGACCAACAGCAATATGAGTCAGAGCGTCGAAAATCTGCAAACCGTCCTGTCGATGGAGCTGACGGCAGTCAACCAGTATCTGCTGCATGCCAACGTGCTGGAGGACTGGGGCCTTGACCGCCTCGCCGACAAGATGCGCGAAGAGATCAACGACGAACTCGGTCATGCGGACCGATTTATCGAACGTATCCTGTATCTGGACGGCGTTCCAACGGTCGTCCCGGCCAAAACGCCCGTGCAGGCCAAGACGCTTGAAGAGATGCTGACCTCAGACCTTGTCGAGGAACGCGGTGCGGTGCGCTTTTACACCCAGGCGGTCGAAGCTGCGGCCAATGACAACGACATCGGCACCCGGCGTCTGTTCGAGGATATCGTGATGGACGAAGAGGGCCACGCCGATTGGCTGAGCCGGCAGATCGGATTGCTCAAGAAGATGGGCGAACCCCACTACATGCTCAGCCAAATGGAAGAGCGTCCGGCAGCCTGATCAACTGGCAAGCTGATCAAAGTTTGGCGGGCTGGGCATAGGCCCGGCCCGCCAACCGTTCTTATAAAAGCCAAGGCAAGAGGCTCTTTTTTTTTGAATACATCAAGAAAATCCAACGCCACGACAAATCCGCACGAAGAACACCAGGTGGAGCAGATGGCAAAACTGCCGTCTCGTTTGATCTACGAGATCATTCGTCTGGACGGGGAAGAAGAACTAGAGCGGCCGATGATGGCGCTGGTCTTTTCGGGACTGGCCGCAGGTCTGTTGATCAGCGCATCGGTCTTTGGCGAAGCCATTCTTGCGGCCAATCTTCCTGCCAGCGGGGTCAGCTTTCTGGTCGAGAACCTTGGCTATTCGTTTGGGTTCCTCCTTGTGATCATCGCTCGTTTGCAACTGTTTACGGAGAATACGATCACGACGATCCTGCCTCTGGCCGCTGATCCTGCGCCTACGATGTTTGCCAAGGTGGCCCGGCTCTGGCTGGCGGTTCTGACGGCGAACGTTGTCGGTGCCGCGAGTGCGGCGGCCTTCCTGACCCAAAGCGGTGTTCTGGACGATGCCGTGGCGCAGTCCATGTTGTCCATCGCCCAGCATGCGACCAGCTTTGGCGCAATCGAAGGGTTCCTGAAGGCCATCCCCGCAGGCGTTCTGATCGCCGCTATCGTCTGGATGTTGCCAAGCGCGGATGCCTCAAAATTTGCCGTGATCGTGACGTTTACCTGGCTCATCGCTGCGGGTGATTTTCTTCATGTCGTTGCTGGAACGGCAGAGTGCGCGATCATGATCCTTGTTGGCGGGCTGTCGTTTTTTGACGGCCTTACCAATTTCTTCCTACCCGTCCTGGCCGGAAACATCGTGGGTGGCACGCTTGTCTTCACCCTGCTGGCCTGGGCCCAAGTCAAAGAGGAGGTCGAATAATGACCGTATCAAAAACCAAACCAAAGACCGAGACCGCAAACGAAACCCGACCCGAAACCGGGGACACAGAGGTCTTTGCCATGACCCACATGCTGCACTATTCAGCCAAGGCCAAGGATGCCAGTTTCGCTGTGACCGAGTTGTTCTTTGATCCGGATGAGGGTGTCCTGCGGTATGTCGCCCTTGATATTGGCGGATGGTTTGATCGGCGCGAGGTGATCGTGTCCGAAGGGTTGATGGGGGTGCCCGACAACGCAAACCGCACCTGGCCCGCCGAAATCAGCCCCGAGGCCATCAAGGAGGCACGGGAATGGACAGACCCCAAGGTTATCCAACGCATGTCGATGCCAGCCACGCCGCACATCATGATCGGCCCATTCGGTGGGCATTTCGCAGGGGCCTCTCCGCTTGAGGATCCAGAGGCGGGAGATGTGGCCGAGACAGAAGGCAACCTCAGGGTGGACGGCTTTGAACGGCTTAACGATTGGGTCGGCCTGCCGGTCATCGGACAGGATGGAGAGGTTGGAACGTCGATCGACTTCCTGTTCGAGGCCGATACCCGCCGCCTGTCGCATTTGGTGATCGACACCGGCGGGCTGCTGGCCGCTCGCCAAGTGGTGGTGCCCTATGATTTGCTACGGGGCCTTGGCGAGAAGGGGCAGACGGCCGATGTGAATGTGACCCAAGCCTTGCTGCAAGACGCCCCACCGCTGGAGCATTTCGACGAGATCAATCGCTCCTGGATCGACGCGCTGCGCAACTACTACCAGCTGGCGCCGCGGTTCTGACGGACAGATACCGGTGCCACGGGGACAGGAAGTGTAGCGTGGGGTGCGCAGATCTCTTTGGGTTGGGGCAGGGGGGCTGGATGGGGCAAGGTCAGTCCCGGATGTCCTGTAACAGCCATTCAGTCGGAAAGGAGCGGGCGCCGCCATCGGCAAGTGCCAGTTTATAGACGACCTGCCCAACGGACGAGAATTGCAGCCCCTGATTGCCCACATTGCGGTAGAATGTCGTCTGTTCGTCGCTGGTGCGGCCCGGTACCGCCCCACTGACGAGGGCGGCAAAGTCGGGTTTGTCGGCACCCTTGCCCCGATCGGTAAATTGCGGATCATCGCCGCCGAAGCCGGGTTGTGGGTTGCGCTTTGGAATGCGCTTCATCTCTTCCTCAGTCCCTGCAATGAAGGCGGCCGGGGAGTGGCCCCGCTCTGCCTGAAACCGTTCGGTCTGCTTCATCTGCAACCCGGCTGTTCCCTGCCGGATGACGACGTCAAACTTGCTGATCGCCGCTTCTGGCATCTCGCGGCGTCCCAGATTGGTGACGTGCATACCGGGTTTGATCCAGTCGGCGTCGTAGACCGGTTTCATGCTATCGGTGCAGGTGCTGAGGATATCACAGCCCTTGACCGCCTCTTCCGCGCTGTCAACAGGGATGACCTCGATCCCCAGCTCTGCTTCCATCTCGACGGCATAGGCATCGCGGTTCGCTTTGGTCGGCGAATAGATCTTGCATCGCTTGATGTTGCGAACGCAGCAAAAGCCCTCAAGGAATGTCCGCGCCATCCCTCCTGATCCAATCATGCCGACGGTCTCACTGTCTTCGCGGGCCAGGTACTTTGCCCCGAGTGCGGCCCCTCCGCCCACCCGCATATGCTGCAAGGCGCCGTCGTTGATAAAGGCCAGCGGCTCGCCGGTTTCGGTCGACAAGAGCATGATCAGGCCACAGTAGGTTCCAGGTTCAACGCAGTATTTTTCCTCGGTCCAGTTGCCGTTTTCGTCTTCTGGCCAATGGATCACGTCTGATTTCATACGGATCGCGAAGAATCCGTCATTGGCGCCTTCCATGGTGCCCCAACGATAGTAGCCGTCGTCACGCTTGCTGGGCACATACATGTCGATCCGGGGTCGATGGATCGCGCCGCCTGTCGGGATCTGACGGAAGGCGTGTTCCTGAGCGGCGATACAGTCCTCCATCTTCAGCAGTCGGAACACCATCTCGTTGTTGATGATCAGCATGAGCTTTCCCCCTTCGTCCAATGCGAAAATCATGACCGGGAGCGAAGTTCCGGTCAACGGGACAAGGTTCCGTATCAAGGAACACGCTGTCGACAAAGTCGGCACTGGCGCGGGCGCTGGTGTGGCAGGTTGCGACGGCTTGGTCCTATCCGGCCACAACCGGGTCGTCCATGACGGCCGTTAGGTTTCGATCCAAACCCGCATGGCTGAGGGGGATCGGTTTGCCCTGAGGTAATAGGGGATCAGTCGAAGGGTGGTCGGTCGGGTTGTCGGAGGACTGGTCCGATACAGGTCGGCGCCCCAGTCACTGGTTTGCAGTACCGTTGCATCGGCGGTCAGCATGACGATGCCGCCAAGACTGTCGGAGGCTTCCGCCGTCAGCGCCCCGGTGTCGGGGAGCCTTACAAGGTCAGGTGCGACGTCATTGTCGACCGCCTCGGCGCAATAGACCAGCGGACCCCGCCGCAGGGCAACGCAGCCCCGGTCAGCAGCCACCATGGGATGGGACCAAAGGCGTTCCGGGCGCATCTGCAACTGAACTTCGACAACATCCCCAAGGGACCAGAGCCGCGACAGGCGCGCATACCCCCGGTCGATGGCGACGTCCTGTGTGACCCCGTTGACGCGCACGGTGCTTTGCCCCGACCAGGCCGGAATGCGCAGGGAAAGACAGAACTCCATCGGCTGATCCGGCGAGACCGCGATACGGATGGCGCCGTCCCAGGGATAGGCCGAGGTTTCGTCCAGCGTGACCCCTGTGCCCCCAACCTCAAGCGAAACCCGGGCCCCGCCATACATGTGGATCGCGATCCCATCCGCATTGGTGCCGTAGTAGTACCCACCGACTGAGGCGACGAGCCGCGAGACGTTCATCGTGCAGCACGGGCAGGGGTGCCAGTCCCAGCGCTGGTGCGACCCGTCGCTTGCCAGCGTGTTGTCGTAGAAATACTGGGTGCCGTCCCGGGACAGCCCCGACAGGACGTTGTTGTAAAGCGCCAGTTCAAGGATGTCGCCGTAGCGTCCGTCCAGATCAAGGTTCAACATCCTGGCCGCCCAGAACACCATCGCGCAGGAGGCACAGGTTTCTGCATAAGCCGTCTCGTTCGGCAGGTCCCAGTCAGTGGTGAACCCCTCGTTCGAGGCAGAGGGGCCAAAGCCCCCTGTCACATACATCCGCCGCTCGGTCAGGTCCGCCCAGAGGGCCTCGCAGGCGGTCTTGAGGCCTTCGTCGTCATCAATGGCGGCCAGATCGGCCATGGCCGCATACATATACATGGCGCGGACAGCATGGCCCACGACCTTGGTTTGATCGCGGACCGGCAGATGGGAGTGATTGTATTCATAGGACTTGGCCCAGAAGTCGGACGGGTCTTCGCCCCTCGCCCTGGCCTCAACGTCAAAGTAGTGGGGCTGCGCTCCGCGCTCGTCGATGAAGTAGCGTGCGAGGTCCAATGCCGCCTTGTCACCGGTGGCCTGCCACAACTTGATCAGCGCCAGTTCAAGCTCTTGGTGCCCCGGATACCCCTTGCGCTGGTCTTCGCTCGGTCCAAAGACGTAGGCGATATGGTCCACATAACGGCGAAGGACCGACAAAAGGCGGTCCCGGCCTGTGACCTGCCAATAGGCTATCGCCCCTTCCAGCAGGTGGCCCGCGCAATAAAGCTCGTGATTGTCGCGCAGGTTGGTCCAGCGGTTGTCGGGGTCCCGGCCCAGATACCAGCAATTAAGGTAACCATCGGGCGACTGCGCCTGTTCAAGGTCATCAATGATGGCCTCTATCTGCGCCTCGATCTTTGCATCCCTTCGAAACGACAGGGCATAAGAGGCGGCTTCGATCCACTTCCCAACATCGCTGTCCCAGAAGATCTGGGTGGAGAAACCATGCCGGTTCTCGGGGATCCGCAAAGGCGGCGAAGGTTGCGGCAGCTTGAGGCTGTCCAGAATGCCGTATTCCGTCAGCCGCTCATACTGACTGGGGATCGTCCTTTCGATGATCGTGGCCAACCGTTCTGACCAAAACGCCCCTGTGATGGAAACCTTGCTGAAGGGAACGGAAGACAGCGCCGTCGTCATTCCGCATGCCAGGCCTTGCCGGACGAGTCGAACAGGTGCAGTTCACTGATATCGAAACGGAGTGCGACTTCATCCCCCGGCTGAACCTGCGACCGTCCGCCATCCTGTGCCACGATGGCCGATCCATCCGACAGATGGACGTGGACAAGTGTTCGTTCGCCAAGATGTTCGACGACCTTGACCTGGCCCTTGGTGTCGCCTTCGCCTTCGCAGACTTTCACCGCCTCGGGCCGAATGCCAAGTTCGTAGGTGTCGGCTTCGGGCACTGCGACACGGGCTGCAATGCGCGACCCGTCCAAAAGCGTCATTGCCCCGTCCTTGTAGCTGCCCTTGAGGAAGTTCATCGAAGGGCTGCCGATGAAGCCCGCGACAAAGCGCGAGGCGGGGCGGGTATAGACCTCCATCGGTGTTCCGATCTGCTCGATCCGGCAATCGTTCAGGATGACGATCCGGTCCGACATGGTCATCGCCTCGGTCTGGTCATGCGTGACGTAGATCATGGTCGAGTTCATGCGCTGATGCAGCTCGGCAAGCTCGACCCGCGTGCGGACGCGCAGGGCGGCATCGAGGTTTGACAGCGGCTCGTCAAACAAAAAGGCGGCCGGTTCCTTGACGATAGCCCGCCCGATGGCGACGCGCTGGCGCTGGCCGCCTGACAGCTCGGACGGTCGCCGATCCAGAAGGGCGTCCATTTCGAGCATGCGGGCCGCGTCCTGCACCCGACGCTCCACCTCGGGTGCGGCCATCTTGATGTTACGCAGGCCGAAGGCCATGTTGTCGCGCACCGTCATATGGGGATAAAGCGCGTAGTTCTGGAAAACCATTGCCACGTTGCGCTGCCCCGGGGGCAATGTCTGGCTTTCCTTGCCACCGATCAAAAGGCGGCCGTCGTCGATTGTTTCAAGACCGGCGATCATCCGAAGCAAGGTAGACTTGCCCGACCCCGACGGCCCAAGGAACACGACAAACTCGCCCGATTGGATCGTCAGGTATACTTCGTTGATCACCCGGACGGAACCAAAGCTTTTCGATACCTTGTCGAGAATTATCTCTGCCACGTTTTTCCCCTAACCCTTGATGCCAGCACTTAGCGTGATGGCCTGCGTCACCCGCCGCTGGAACAATAGATACGCAAGTGCGACAGGCAGGCCCGCGAGGACCGCCGCTGCAAGCTGACTTGCGTAGTAGACACCAAAGGCATCGCTCACCTGGGTGATGCCCACCGTGATTGTCATCATCTCGGTCTTGGTGACTGCCAGGAACGGCCACAGAAATGAATTCCAAGACCAGATAAAGGTCACGATCGCCAGCGCCGTTGTGACGCCCCAGTTCATCGGCATGTAGACCTTGAACAGGATGCGGAATTCGCCCGCGTTGTCCATCACCGCTGCCTCGCGGAAATCCCGCGGCACCTGATCGAAGAACTGTTTGTAGACAATGATCACCACCGGATTGATCAGTTGCGGCAGGATGATCCCGGCCCAAGTGTTGAGCAGGCCCATATTGGCCACCAGCACAAAGTGATTGATGATCAAGGTCTGCGTGGGAACCATGAAGCTGGCCAGGATCAGCCAATACAGCGGACGCCGCAGCGGAAAGCGCAGTTGTGACAAGGCATAGCCGACCAGCATTGACGTCGAGATGGTTAGGATCGTTGCCCCCACCGCTGTGGCGATGGAATTGATGTACCAGCGCCCGATCTGCGTCTCGGTCAGCGCAAATATGTAATGTTCAAAGGTCAGCGTTTCGGGCCACAGCTCGATATAAGGACGGACCACTTCGTTCTCGGGCTTGAGAGAGCTGACGATGCCCCAATAGATCGGAAAGGCCCAAAGAATGGCGATGATCAATGTCAGCAGGGTAATGATCCCGCCGACAAGGTTGATCTGGCGTGCACTAGAGGCGGTCATTTACGTCGCTCCGCCAGTCGCATGAGTTGAAAGTTCAGGACCGAAACGATCACCACGATCAGGAACAAGACAACCGCAATGGCCGCCGCCCGTCCGCCCTGGTTGTTCACGAAGGCCCGTTGGAAAATATAGTAGACAAGCACAAGGTTGTCGTTGGGACGCCCGCCGGTCGAGAATAGGTAGACCTGATCAAAGATCTTCAGTTGCAGGATCAACTGGATCGTCGTCACCAGCGCCGTCACCGGCCAAAGCAGGGGCCAGGTGATGCGCCGAAACATCGTCCAACGTCCTGTGTTGTCTAATGAGGCGGCTTCGTAAATCTCGGCCGGGATTGCGCGCAGACCGGCAAGAAACAGCAGGATCGAAAATCCGCAGGTCCACCAGATTGTCACGAAAGCCACGGCAGGCATGAACCACGTCGTCGTCTTGAAGATCGGCACGCGCTCGATGCCCCAGATGTCAAAGACATACATCGCGATGCCAAATTGAAAATTCAGGGTCCAGTCCCAAAGGCGGTACACGACCGACACGGGCAGAATATATGGCAGGAAGAACAGCGCCAGCACCAGCGCCTGCATCCGACCCGTCAACCGGCTTACGCCGAGGGCGATCACCATGGCCACGAATGTGCCGGGAATGACAGAAAGTGCTACGAAGTAGGCGGTGTTCCAAAATGCTGTGTCGAACCTGCGTTCGCCTGCCAGCCTTGTATAGTTGTCAAAACCCACCCATTGCCCGGGACCGATCAAGGGTGCGTCCGTAAACGACAGGTTCACCATTGCGACGGTTGGATAGACAAAGGTCAGCCCGTAGATCGCAAGAAATGGCGCAATCAGAACAAGGGCGACGAGAGTTTCGCGTCTGGTGTTTCGTAACACGGTGCCTGCCTCCGGGTAAGGGGGGTAGGGCGGCCCGAAGGCCGCCCCTATTTTTCCGGATTACATGTCGTTGAGTTCGATGATGATCTCTTCGACGGCCTCGGTCGGGTCCATTTCGCCGTTCAGGGTCGGGACGAAATAGGTGGACATGACGTCAAAGATCGGACCCGCAACACCGGCAAGCGGCGACTTGGGATCGAAGATCATGTTGTCGGTCAACGGGGAGTAGGTCGCGTTGGGTTCCATCGCGGCGTATTCAGCCGTTGCGGTCACCGGCGCATAGGCCGGGATGTGGCCTGCCGTTGCCCAGAACAAGGAGTTCTTCAGCATCCAGGACATGACTTCAAGCGTCGCCGCCCGGGTCTCGGGGTCCATGTCGCCTGCCGGGATGGCAAAGCTGTGGCTGTCGGCATAGGTGGCGCGCTGATCAAAGATCATCGGCAGTTCCACGGCACCCCACTCAAACAGGTTCCCCGCGGCATTCAGGTCGGTCATCGTGGGGACTTCCCAGACACCGTTGATCATCATCGCCGCTTCGCCACTGGTGAACAGGGCGACGGTTGCGGGATAATCGGTGTAGGTGGACTGAAGTCCTTCGTTGGTCCAGTCCTGAAGCACGGCCAATGCGTTTGCCAGCTTTTCGGCGTTGTCACCGGTCAGGAACTCCCCGTCGGTGATCAACTCGCCGCCCTGCTGGCCAACAAGAGAGTAGATGGTACGGAACATGAAGTTACCGTCCGCAGTCACAGAGCCCAGCGGGAACTTCACCCCGTTGGATTGCAGGGCCCGCATGGTTTCGGTGAAGCCCTCAAGGCTGTCCATGCCCATCGGGACGCCATCATCGGTCAGCACGCCCGCTGCACTCAACAATTCCTTGTTGTAATACAGAACGATCGGGTGGGTATCCAACGGCACCGCATACTGCGCGCTGTCAATTGTGACCGCGTCCCAGGTGGCAGAGGCGAAATCGCCTTCGCCAAGGCCCATGGTGGCCCAGTCATCGGCGGTGATCTCGCTCAGGACGTTTTGCGACACGGCCAGCGGAATGCGGCTGGCGTGATAGGTCATGATGTCGGGTGCTTCACCGACTGCGACCGAGGTCTGAACCTTCGTGTAGAAAGGAACACCCCATTCCAGGGTCGTTGCCTGGATGCTGATCTCGCCAGCATGTTCGGCGTTGAATTCTTCGATCAGCTGCTTCATCCGCACGCCGTCGCCGCCGCCCAGGAAATCCCACCACTCCACGACCACTTCGGCCTGTGCCGCCGTGGACATGAAACCGGCGAGCAGCATAACGCTACCCGTTACTTTGTAATTGGTCATTCGTTGTCCTCCCGTTGATGGCCGCCTCCTCTTGCGGCCGGTGAATTTATATCCGTTTCGCGGATATGGTCTTTGAACCTGCGGGCTCCTCACAACCCCGCGGGCCCATCGTCACAACATGACGCGCACCATCGAATAGCTATAGGGCGGCAGCGTCAGGCGAAGCCCGTTTCCTTCGATCTTAGCTCCATTGCCGGCTTCTGGCACAACTGTCATTGGTGCGCTCAGCGTATTTCTTGCTTCAAGATCATCGTGTTTGATCAAGGTATGTTCGACCGACTTGGCCGCCCCGAACCCTTCGAGGCCCAGGGTTACATCCATGGTTTCGGCCCCGTTCCGGTTGATGGCAAAGAAGGTCAGGGTACCTGCGTCACCGTCATGAACGCCTGCGATATCAAGGTATTTCACGTTCGAGGCGACATCGGCGTCATAGGTGGGGCAGTCCACATCCAGCCGCAGCGCCGTGCCGCGACCGTGGGCCGAGGCGAACTTGAACGGGTAGTAGATCGTCTGCCGCCAGGAAATGCCTCCAGGCTCTGTCATGATCGGTGCGATCACGTTCACCAACTGGGCAATACAGGCAATACTGACCACATCCGAACGGCGGATAAAGGTGTTCAGGATACAACCGACCTGCAAGACATCTTCAAAGTTGTAGATGTCTTCCAACAGCCTTGGCGCATGTGGCCAGTCCCATTCGGCCATGCGACGGGCGTCTTCCTCACGCTCATGATACCAGACGTTCCATTCGTCGAACGAGATTTTGACATCCCGCTTGGATCGCTTCTTGGCCTTTACATAGTCAATCACTCCCGAGACCGTGCCGATATACTTGTCCAGCTTTTCCGGCAGTGCCAAAAACTCGGCGGTGTTTTTCTCGTGGTTTTCGAAGTACATGTGCAGCGAGATGTAATCGACCTGATCATAGGTCGCTTCAAGGACGCTGGCCTCCCACTGCGGGTAGGTCGGCATGTTCGAATGGGACGATCCACAAACGATAAGCTCTAGGGATTTGTCAAACGCCCGCAAAGCCTTGGCGGTCTCATTGGCCAGGTGGCCGTACTCCTCGGCAGATTTGTGACCGACCTGCCAAGGGCCGTCCATCTCGTTGCCCAGACACCAGACCTTGACACCCCAGGGATCGGCCTGACCGTTCTGGCGACGCAGATCCGACCAGTAGGTGCCGCCGGGATGGTTGACGTATTCAACAAAGGCACGCGCCTCATCAAGGCCGCGCGAGCCAAGGTTGATGGCAAGCATCATTTCGGTATTCGCGGCCTCAGCCCATGCGGCGTATTCGTGAATGCCGACCTGGTTCGACTCGGACGTCCGCCAGGCAAGGTCCAGTCGGGTAGGGCGCTGATCCTGCGGCCCGATCCCGTCTTCCCAGTTGTAGGCGGACACGAAGTTGCCGCCCGGATAGCGGCAGATCGGAGTGTCAAGCTCTCTGACGAGGTCAATGACGTCCCGACGCATCCCGTTGGCGTCTGCCGTTGGGTGTCCAGGTTCGTGAATTCCGGTGTAAACCGCTCGTCCAAGATGCTCTAGGAATGAACCGTACAAGCGTTTATCGATCTCGGCGATCGTGAACCGCCCATGCGCGGTGACTTTGGCTTCCATCGACCGTCCTCCCAAACCAAGCCGAATCCCCGGTCAGTACCGGAGTTACTGGTATGCTATGGGAAATGGGAAATCCGTCAAGCGGGTTTATACCCGAAGACGCATTATGATGTCCTGGTCATAGTTGCCAAAGCCCCGGCCAAAAATGTTGATCCCACCCGGATGTTCGGCATCCTCGCGCACGCCGATGCGGATACGGATCGAGCGATGTTCATTGATGGTCAGCGTATCAAGTGTGACGTCCGACACCTTGACCCCGTCGACATAAGACCCCGATCCATTGATCCGCCAGGTTTTGAGTTTGCCATACTGAGAGCCGGTGAGTTTCCACCAATCAGGGGTGAACACCCCGCGCTTGTCGCCGAAATCGCCGGGCGACGTCCAGGTGGCCACGTCGACGCCATTCACCTCAAGAAATATGTCGGACGGCCAGTCGGCACTTGTGCCCGGCACCTCTGAACTCAACTCCATCGAGAACTCAAGGGCGGTTGGATGGGTATTGGTCAGCTTGGCATTGTTCGGGAACTGATATTCCACGAAACCGCGAGTAAACCACAGTAAACCAGCCTTCATCCGTTCGGGATCAAGGAAAGTGTCGGGCACATCCAGAAGGCCGATCACCCCGTCGCGCCCGCACAATCCGCAGGGTCCGGTCACCTCGAATTGGGTATAAAGTCCCAGTGGCATGGCCACCTCGATCTCGTTGGCGGCAGTCGGACGTCGACTTTCGAAGGCCACGAGAATTTCCGAAAAGACGGATTCGCAAATCTTTTGGCTACCCTTCTTGGCCTTTTGGGACTTGGTGATGACAAGGCCCACATCCTCAAGTACCTGAAGGTTTGACGAGACGGTCGACTGGGGCAACCCGAGTTCATCGGCAATCTGGTTGACGTTTCGGGGACCCTCTGTGCCCAGCAGCCTGAGGATCGATATCCGGACCTCGCTGGCCAATCCCTTTATGATGTCGAGTCGGGTGGATGGATCCACCACGAGCAATTGGTTCGTCATCTGGCCAGGTCTCCGAGTCGCAATGATTCGGATTGTATATCAGCAAGTCCGATATTCAGAAAGATGCAGTTGAGCCTTCGCCAGTTACCGTCGTCTTGGCGCTGCAATCGGCATCAATGCCTTCGGCCCCATAGGATGCAAATGGGCACAGATAGCTTGATGGGCTAGGCGTGGGCGCGCCCCTATCGGGCGCGCGCCCACGGCACATGATCGAACCGGATCACCTCAACCGGGTCACTTGCCCCAACGCAGGGCGATGACGTCCAGGTCGCGGGCAAGGCCGAGAAGTCGGTCCTTGGTCCGCGCTGAAAGTGGCACAAGCGGATGACGCACGCGGTCACTCTTGATGACGCCGCCTTCCATCATAACCGTTTTGCAGGCCCGAAGGCCGCATTGGCGGTTTTCGTGATTGATGAGGGGCAGGCATGTCTGCCAATGCTCTAACGCCCGCTCTACATTGCCGGCGCGATACTCCATGACGATGGGGCGGATCTTTTCGGGAAACATTGCCGAGGTCATCGTGCCGGTCGCGCCTGCATCAAGGTCGGCGAGAAGCGTCACCGCCTCTTCCCCGTCGAAGGGGCCCAGGATGTGGTCCCCGGCGGCCTCGATCAAGGCGGCCAGTTTCTCTGCGGCAAACGGGCACTCTATCTTGAAGTATGTCAGGTTTTCCAATTCTTGCGCCATGCGTGCCAGCAGATCGACACTCATCGTGACACCACTTAGGGGGGCGTCCTGCACCATGATGGGGATGGAAATCGCGTCGTTGACCGCGGCAAAATGCTCGAACACTCCCTTGGGAGAGGGCGCAATTCCGACGCCGTGGTAGGGCGGCATCATCATGACCATGGCCGCCCCAAGGCTCTGAGCCTCGACCGCGCGTGCGGTCGCGATGTCGGTCGAGAAATGACTTGTCGTGACGATGACAGGCTTGCGGCCCGCGACATGTTCAAGGCACAGCCTGGTCAATTTGGCACGTTCCTCGTCGGACAGCAGAAACTGTTCCGAATAGTTCGCCAGCACACAGATCGCATCGACACCCTGGTCGATCATGCAGTCCAGAACCCGGGTCATGCCCTCGTAGTCGACTGTGCCGTCTTGGTGAAACGGTGTGGGCGCAATTGGTGCGATCCCTGTCAAAGGTGTTGTCATGGCAAGGGCCTGTCCTGTTCTTGAGTAAGCATTCCGTTCAATCTTGCATCAAGCAAGAGCACTGGCGCGACTATGTTGCGGAGGCTGTCGGTTCGTCAATGCATGCTCTTTGAGGTTTTGTAAGAGCAAGCGCACCTGAGGCAGGCCATTGCTTGGCTGCCAAATCAGCAATTGCCCTCTCCCAGTCGGTCAGCCAATCCTTTGCCACATACACTCCCCCACACCGGACAAAGACTTGATGAGGGGGCCGCGAGGCCGACGAGAGCGCCGACACCGCAGCGCCGGCCTTGAACCTGAGGGGGCGATGTCAGTCAGCTCATGGGTCTTACTTTGCAGCGACGACAAAAGGACATGTCCCATAGAGCGACGGATCCTTGAGGGCGTCGACGGTAAATCCGCCCAAATTCGCGAAGGTGATCGTCGCGAGGCTTCCTTTGTTCTGATCCGTTTTCAGCGCCTTGCCGCCTTCTTTCTCGGCAATCGCGCCTGGGCGCGTGACGATGTAGTCAAAGTGGTCTGACGTGTTGGCCGCGATGAATTTGGTGACCTGCGTATTGTCCTTTAACATCCGGGTGTTGCCATTGAGAAAGGCCGCGACTGGCCCCAGCAACTTCAAGAGTAGAGGCAGCGACCCATCGGGCTTTGGGGCAAAGATGACGGACTGGAACAGAAACACTTTCAACGCAGGCTCCGCCTCGAGCAAGGGCCAGAGGCGACGGATGAAGGCGATCATCATTCCGGCCTCATAGGCCTTGCCAGAGGCGCCCCCGGCGCAGCAGATCACGTAATCCGCGCCTTGCACGGTTTCCTTGAGCGCGGCCAAATCTTTGAAGTCACCCTTGATGACCGCAAGGTTGCCGTCTTCAACCGACACCTTGTCCGGCGATCGGGCCAGCGCCCGGACCTTGTAGCCCTTGGCCAGCGCATGCCGCACCACATGGCGCCCGGTTGATCCGGTGGCACCGAAGACGGCAATCGTTTCTTGGGTGGTGGTGGCATCGTTTGTCATGGCGGCGCTCCGTTTGGACCTGGGCCTTGGTGCTGAATGTGTATGGCCCTTACTGGGGGCAAGGCATTCCTGCGGCGGTCCAGATGGCCATGTCTTCGAGATGGGATTGCAGGCTGCCCGGTGCAGGCGCGCGTCCGGCGCCCGGATCAAAGCTCCAGGTGATGAACCCGATCAGCTCTGCGTCGTGCAGAATGTGTTCAACAAGGCCAGCCGCGTCGCGCCCGCCGTTTCGGTCGGGATCGCGCATTTGCTGGCAGATCTCAGCACTCGTCCGGCCCACCCATTGAAAGTCGACGGGGGCGAGTTGCCAGTCCATTCCGGTGTGTGGGGCGGCGTGCTCGACCCGGTTGGGCCGCGTCGATGTCTGGTGGCAGGTGCGACATGACAAGCCAGCGGCCCCGATCCGACTGTCGCCTGCGACGATGGCCATGCCGTGAGGACGGTCCGGTTCCGCCACCGTGCCCCACAGCGGAATCCCGTCCTCCCCCACATGACAGTTGAGGCAACGCGGATGGCTTGCAACGTCGTGAATGCGGTCCCAGGCGGCCAGCCCGTCGGAGGCCTCAATCGACCCCGGTTCGGGCAAGGCGGATACATCAAGGGGTTGGCCCGTCTCGGCGGTTGCGGCAAAGGCCGTGCCGATCAGGACAAGTGGGAAGAGCGTTTTGTACATTCCGGGCCTCTCGTTGAGGTGTGGGGGCGGGGATCGTGTGCTGCGGTCGAGGCGTCCTTGCGTGACCTGCCGAACTGGTGGTCAACTCTGGCTTTTCTTCATCCGGTCCAGACCCTTAAGCGTGGCCAGCAGGGCAAAGACCGGCACGCCGAAGGC
>ERZ887849.161-NODE-161-length-72620-cov-13.970054_pt1 | contig 72620 bp, 71 predicted proteins | sample MGYA00521267_ERZ887849 | MGnify/ENA primary metagenome ERZ887849 (study PRJEB32303, sample SAMEA104408601) | aquatic metagenome | biome: Brackish water; feature: Pelagic; material: water | place: Baltic Sea | collected 2014-06-06T16:11:00 | depth 2,863 m ...
GCCTTTTTTATTGACTAAAACTAACTATCGGCTCGGGCTGTTTGCTGGCTCAAGCTGTCTACTGGCTCAAGCTGTTATCAATCACCGCCAGCAATCTCTCCAACGCCCCGCGGTTTGCCTCAGTAACCTGCTGAGCACTCAGCCCCATCTGCTGGTCCTGCTCTGGGTTTTTCATTAACTCTATCACCGACTCTGCCAGTGCCGCCGCATCCTCGACCAAGGACAGGCCTCCCGCCTCAGCTAACAAACGTGAGACCTCAGCAAAATTAAACACTGACAGCCCACTTAAAGTCGGCTTGCCCCAGGCTGCTGGCTCAATCATATTGTGACCGCCATTGGCCACCAGACTGCCACCGACAAAAGCGATATCGCAGGCGCCGAAGAATGTCATCAGCTCGCCCATAGTATCGCCAAGTAAAATATCTGCGTTGTCTGTCGAGTCGTTATTGCTGCGCCGCGCTAGGCTGTAGCCTGCATCAAGACAGAGATCCCCTACCTGGTTAAACCGTTCCGGATGCCGTGGCACCAATACCAATAGCGCATTGTTTACAGACTGTTTGATCAGACTAAAAGCTTGCAGAATAATTTCGTCTTCACCGCGATGAGTACTGGCAGCAAGCAGGATAGGCCGCTGATTAGTGCCGTCCCACTGTTGCCTCAACGCCTCTGCACTCAGCCTAATCTGGGCATTCAATTCGAGATCAAATTTAATATTGCCGGTTATATGGAGCTTTTCAGCGGGCAGTCCAAGGGCTGTAAAACGCCCACCGTCATCTCCATGCTGGGCTGCAACTGCACTGAGTTGAGCGACCATCGGACCGCTGAGTTTGGATACTCGAGCATAGCCGCGAGCAGACTTTTCTGAGAGCCTGCCATTGGCTAAAATCACTGGAATCTGACGCTTGTAACAGGCCGCAACCGTGTTCGGCCAGAGCTCGGTCTCCATAATAATTAGCATCTTCGGCTGCACTCGCTTAAGAAAACGCGCCACTGCGCCAGGTGTATCATAGGGTGCATAGCTGTGATCCACAGAGTCGCCAAAAGCGGCTGTTATGCGCTCAGACCCTGTGGGGGTCATGCAGGTGATAAGCAAACGGCGCTCTGGATATTTTTCCTGCAGGGCTTTTACCAAAGGTACTGCGGCGAGGGTTTCCCCCACTGAAACAGCATGCAGCCAAATGGTCTCTTTACTCGACTCAGATGGCGTGAAAAAACCAAAGCGCTGACCCCAGCGTTTGCGGTAGTTTGGTGCAGCAAGTCCACGAATAACTAATCGCAAAATAATAAGCGGTGTTATCAGATAAAAGACGACAGAGTAAATAAATCTAAACATAACTTTCCAATGTTTTAGACAGCTCAATATTTATCTGAGTCGCCTTTGGCTCTTGACGCAAAATATTTACTTAGGCGCCATCCAATATAATTTTTTTCAGCCACTGCAGAATATAAGCCTGCTCTTGAGGAGCGGCCATATCAAGACTCTGCACACATATAAAAAAATGTTCCTGTCCATTCTCAGCATTATTAAATAGCAGGGAGAGCTTGTTCTTATTATAAGCATTAGCTTTAATATTTAAAGTCTTACAACGGTTGTCAATTTTCGCAAGTTTTTTTGCTAAAGCGAAGTGCGCAAAAAGAGAAACAGACCATAGCTGTTGAGCATGTCTAAATTTGTGACAAATAGTCTGTCTAAATATGTCCAAATTATTTTGGAAAAGTGATTTTAAATTTTTCCGATTTAAAATATGCGGGCAGTGAGGTAAATCTAGATAGAGACTGTCACTGTTAATAAGGGCGGCAGAATTTTCCTGCAACTGCCGATGGCTAACTCGAGACATTTCGTCCCGGCCTAATAATTTAATCTTAAGCCGATGCCACCAAAGCCCAGTTTTCCGTTTTTTCATCTGCCCTCTGAGAACATATTGATCGTCGGCGCGAAACGTCTCGATTGGCGTTGGCCGAATAAACATTACATCATCGTTTAGATAGATAAAATCTTCACTTAACTCGGGGATATTCCACAGCATAGCTTCAATGGCAAGACTATTAAAAACTGGCAGCGCGAATTCATAACCCTTGAACAGCTCTTTATGATCGACTATTCGTATTCGCTTACGCAAACTAGGATCTGTAATAGAGGCGTAGAATTGCGGTTGCTGAGAGTCAGTCACTATATAAATATTATCGATCCAGGGAGCAAATCGAATAATCGACATGACACAAAATTCAATCTCACCACAGTTGGCAAAACGTGTTGCTGCGGCTGAATGAGGCGTCTTTTTGTCAGCGCCCAGAAAGGGCAAAATCTTTGCTTGATGAGCAGGGTCAGAACCATCAACCCAGGTAATGACCGCATCCATTTAGAAAAAAATACCTAACATTGCGGCCAAGGGTTTCAACATAGTTACCGCCAATGGTCGGTAATCCAAGTGGCCGGCTTAAAGCGTCGATACCATTTTCCACTCACCCCCGCGATCGCCTCATGGGGGTCGGGCTTGCCGTGAAATACGATCACTCGAGCATTTTCTGGCACTTGGGTTTCACGTGCAATCAAAAACCAAAATGGCTTCAGGCAGTGACGCTTAAAACTTCTACACCATTCGTCGGGCCAATAGACCAGATCATTTTTTGCCATCAGTGCAGCGGACAGATATTCCTGTTCATTGCGATGTGTGTTTTTAATTTGTTGAAAAGATTTTTCGAATTCACTGAGTATTTCTGGATGAGCACCCACTTCAAACCGGTAGACTGATGAGTTACCGGTACCATCCTTTTTAATCCAGTCTTTGATAATCATTACTTCGCCGGGGTAATCAAAAAGATCATCCAAACTGCCGGTAATAATTAAATCCAGATCTAGGCACAGAACTTTTCCCTTGAGGTCATAGAGTGTCTCAGAAAATACCGCCAGTTTGTTCCAGCCGCGCTCTGGGCCAGCGAGATCTACCGACAGTTCTGGGAGCGGAAAGACCTCGACATTTTCATGGGTGCCGACGCCATCTTCGGTGAGACAGATAAAGCGAAACGGGCGCGACATATTGCGCGCGACCATGGAGTAAAGCTTGTTAACATAGTCAGCGGGGTACTTGGTGCCCCACTTCATACATAAAACATTGACGATTTCTTTTTCCATGAGCTCTAGTGATTTCCTATTTAAGGCTTATTCAGCTACTGGCGCTAACCAGTTCTGATACTTATCGTTTTTACCGCGCACTAAATCAAAGTAGGCAGCTTGCAGCTCTGTGGCAATGGGTCCGCGCTTACCTTCACCGATAATACGGCTATCGTATTCTCGAATCGGTACGATCTCGGCGGCGGTGCCGGTAAAGAACGCTTCGTCGCAGATATAGACTTCATCGCGAGTAATGCGCTTTTCACGCACCTCAATGCCACGATCTGCAGCCAATTTAAACACGGTGTCGCGAGTAATGCCGTCAAGACAGGAGGTGAGGTCCGGTGTGTAGATAACCCCGTTGCGAACCATAAAGAAGTTTTCGGCGCTGCCCTCGGCAACATAACCTTCTGGGTCGAGCATAATGGCTTCGTCGCAGCCGGAGTCCAGCGCTTCACGCAGGGCCAACATGGAGTTAATGTAGTTGCCGCTGGCTTTAGCTTTAACCATGGTGATATTCACATGATGTCTGGTGTAGGAGGAGGTGCGAACTTTGAGACCGGTCTCTAGAGTTTCTGGAGACATATAGGAGGGCCAGTTCCAGCCGGCGATACCGACGTGAACTTTGAGCCCTTCAGCGCGCAGGCCCATGCCTTCTGAACCCAAAAACACTAGCGGGCGAATATAGGCGGCATCTAAGTTATTTAAGCGCACTACGTCGCGGTGAGCTTGGCAAATTTCTTCCTGGGTGAAAGGAATCTGCATATGGATAATCTTGGCCGAGTTAAACAGGCGCTTGATATGATCTTCAAGGCGGAAAATACAGGTTCCAGAGTGCTCTGTTTCATAGGCGCGGATGCCTTCAAAAACGGCATTGCCATAGTGCAGAGATGAGGTCAGGAAATGCGTCTGCGCATCTCGCCAGTCAACCATCTTACCATCCATCCAAATAAAACCATCGCGATCCGAAAACGACATTAACCTTTTCCTCTTTTTAACTCTTTGTTTATTAAATTAATTTGCTCTTAAATACTTAGCGCTTAAAAAAGTGTTCCCATTCGGCTATCACCCACTCCCGGCACTGAAGAAACTCTGAGCTAGGCACCTCCGCCAACTGATTCTGCAGCTGTAGGCGATGTCCTGCTGAGCGATATCTCTTGTAAGCGTCGATTAACATGCCGGATTGTTGCTCCGATAACAGTCCACACTGAGCCAGTGACTCTAATGTGCGAATGGTATCACTCCAGCGGCTAATGTCGGGGTGATTGTGCGACCAAGCCAAGACTGCAAATTGAACCATAAATTCAATATCGACGATACCTCCGGCACCTTGCTTAAGGGAGTATTTGCCCTCTTTCGATGGCCTGCCGAGATGTTTACGCATTTTTTCCCGCATTTGTTCTACTTCAGTGCGCAGAACCTGCTCATCCCGCGGTTGCATAAGAACGGCCTGACGCAGACGGTTGAAGTCATCCGCGAGAGCCTTCTCACCCGCCACCACACGAGCACGAACCAATGCCTGTTGCTCCCAGGTCCAAGCACTTTCACGCTGATATTTTTCAAATGCCGCTAGGGAGGAGACCAGCATACCGGAGTTGCCCGAGGGTCGCAGACGCATATCAATCTCATAGGCGGCGCCAGAGGACGTGACGGTGGACAGCACATGAATGATGCGTTGACCGAGGCGGGCATAGAATGTGCTGTTATCAATGCTCCGCGGTCCACCGACTGTCTGTCCAGCGGAACCTCGATGAAGGAAGACCAGATCCAGATCAGATTTATACCCCAGCTCAATGCCCCCCAACTTGCCATAACCGAGAACGATAAAGCCCGGCGACTGCACACTAGCACCCTCGGGCTGACCATACTGCTGGCTGAGATGCTGCCAGACAATGGTCAGGGTCTGCTCAATAACCACCTCGGCGATCCAAGTCAGATAGTCACTAACCTGCATTAGAGGTATGACTTGGGTGATATCGCAGGCTGCCACTCGCAGGCTATTGGAGCGCACAAAGTAGCGAATCGCCTCCATCTGCTGTTCGAGATCATCGTCGGCCACACGCAGCATCTGCTGGCGCAACTGGTCTTGAAGCGAGTCTTTACTTTGCGCCGTAAACAGGCTGTCGCTGTCGAGAAGTTCATCGAGCAGGACTGGATAAGCGGTAAGCTGCTCGGCGATCCAGCTGCTGCTCTGGCATAAGAGCACTAGTTGCTGCAGTGCTGTGGGGTTCTCCGCCAATAGCACCAGATAGGCACTGCGCCGCAGCACCGCCTGAATAAGGCCCACCACTCGACTGAGGGTTGTGCTGTTATTGTCTGCAGCGGCGCAAGCTGCGACTACGCTGGGCATCAGTTTGTCGAGGCGACTGCGCGGCTCAAGGTCGAGACCGATCACGGCTTTGCTGTGATAGATGCTGTAGAGCTGTTGTGCCACTGCCTGAGGTTCTCTGTAGCCAGCATCAAGAAGGTGCTCAAGCAGCTCGGCGAGCTCCGGTGCCTGGCGCCAAATCGAATCATCGTCCAACGCTTTACTGTTAGCGCCCAGGTCCTCAGCTTGAGTATCGGGGTCGGCAAACATATCCTCAAACACTGACATAACATAGTCGCGATGGCTCTGTAACTGCCGCTGAAAATCCGCCCAACTGTCATAGCCGACAATTAAGGCGACTCGCTGTTGACCAAGATCATCTTCGGGCAATTGCTGAGTCTGTTTATCGCCTATGCCCTGGAGTGCGTGTTCGGTATTGCGTAAAAAGCTGTAGGCCTGCCAGAGATTGTCGCGATCGCTGTCATCAATAATCTGATCGGCAGCGAGCTGCTGTAAAGCTTGATAGAGAGAGGGGGTCTGCAGAGCACTATTGCGGCCACCGCGAACCAGCTGAAAGGCCTGGGTGATAAATTCGATTTCGCGAATACCCCCGGGACCCAGTTTGATATCCGTCTGCATCCCCTTGCGCTTTAACTCGCGGTTAATCGAACGCTTTAGGTCACGCAGTGCATCAATAGCACCAAAATCGAGATATTTGCGATAGATAAAAGGCCGTAAAATCTCGTCCAACCGCTGAATGTCTGCCGGCTCCCCAGCCACCGCTCGCGCCTTAACCATAGCGAAGCGTTCCCACTCGCGGCCCTGGGTTAAATAGTATTCTTCCAGTGCATCAAAACTCATTACCAGAGCGCCACTCTGACCGTAGGGCCGCAGGCGCATATCCACGCGAAACACAAAGCCGTCGGCAGTCTGTCGATCCAGAGCAGCAATAAGCTTTTGTCCTAGGCGGGTAAAAAATTCTTGGTTGGAGACGGTTTTGCCAGCTGGCGAGGTAGCTGTTCGGCGGGTCTCGCCCTTTTCTGGGTAGGTGAAAATAAGATCTATATCCGATGAGAGATTGAGCTCTTCGGCACCCATTTTACCCATGGCCAGCACCAGCATTTTTTGCTGTTCGTTTTGCGGCGTCTTTTCATTTTTTAAAGTTCCCGGCTCATCGCTGCTAAAGGGCGCACCCAGCTCTTCGCAGGTAATCCTATGCAGAATATCCAAAGAGGCCGTAATGGCCGCCTCTGCCATCCAGGTTAGCTCTCTGGTGGTTTCGGGCATAGACGCCTGACGACTAAAGTCGCGCCAGATAATTCGCATCTGCTCACGGCGACGGAATAGGCGCAGATGGGTGGCCAACTGCTCTTCATCTAGAACTTTTTTATTGCCGGCTTCGGCCCGAATTAAGAGCCGCTGGTTTATTGCTTGCTGAAAGTCTTCTCGAGAATAGCTGCGCTGCAGATCACCGCTGTCGACTAGCTGCTGAAACATCTCGGGATCGGTTGCGCTGTGCTCGCCGACAAAATCACTGGTGCCCCAGAGCAACTGTAAATGCTCTGCAAATAGAGGGTAATTCGGAAACTCAGCAAGTCGCTCAACGAGCCAATCGGGATCTCGATGAGCGGCCTGAAAACCCTCAAGGCGACGCTGATAGCTAGCGCTGATCAGCTGCGGGAATGCTTTCGGCATAGAGGATGGCAGAGAGGGCGACATAGAGGGGTCTTCTCGATTATTTGGCGGCTTAGCGACTTATCGGCCAAGCTCAGGAGTAACCCGCAACACCTCCTCCATGGATGTGATGCCGGCGACCACTTTTTCGGCTCCGGCCATACGCAGTGTTTTCATGCCCTGAGAAATTGCCGCGCGACGAATTTCTTGGATATCAGACTCAGCAGTTATATAGGTGAGCAGGGCATTCGTCAACGGCATAATTTCATAGAGTCCCTCGCGACCCAGATAGCCGGTGTTGCGGCATTCGAGACAGCCGCTCGGCTGATAGACTTTGGCCGGTGGCGGCAGGTCAGCTGAGCCGACCATCTCATGCCAGGCGTCGCGGTCACAGACCACTTCACTGCGACAGTCTGGGCACAGCGTTCGAACCAAACGCTGTGCCATCACCCCATTTAAGGTGGCTTTAATCAGGTGGGCGGGCATATTGAGATCCAGCAGGCGACTGATAGCGGTTGGCGCATCATTGGTGTGCAGAGTTGATAATACTAGGTGTCCGGTCAGTGCTGCCTGCACTGCCATCTCGGCGGTGGCCTGATCGCGAATCTCACCAACCATAATAATATCCGGGTCCTGACGCATCAGGGTGCGAATACCGGCGGCAAAATCAAAATCAATGGCCGGCTGAATCTGGCTTTGATTAAAACTGTCGACAACCATTTCAATGGGATCTTCCACTGTGCTGACATTGACCGAATCCGTGGCCAACTGCTTGAGGGTGGAATAGAGACTAGTGGTTTTACCTGAGCCCGTGGGACCTGTAACTAAAACAATACCGTGGGCGCGCTTAATCATTGACTGCCAATGATCATAGTCCTCGGCCTCCAAGCCCAGCTGCGAGAAACTGCGCAACAGTACATCGGGATCAAAGATTCGCATCACTAACTTTTCGCCAAAGGCGGTGGGCATAGTCGAGAGCCGCAGTTCCACTTCTCGGGCATTGGGGGCTTTGGTTTTTATGCGGCCATCCTGAGGACGGCGCTTTTCTGCCACATCCATGCGTCCGAGAATTTTCAGCCGGCTGATCATGGCGGTCATTACATTGTCTGGTAGCTCATACACCAGATGCAGTACGCCGTCGATTCTAAAGCGCACCTTGCCCTTACCGCGGCGGGGTTCGAGATGAATATCACTGGCCCGCTGCTCAAAGGCATACTGCAGCAGCCAGTCGACAATATTGACTATATGTTGGTCCTGAGCGTCGGCATCTTTAAGCTTGCCCACCTCTAACAGCTGCTCAAAATTGGCGATGCCGGCACCGGCGGTTGCCGAGGAGCCGGCGCCAAAAACGGATTTCGCTAGGGAATAGAATTCGAGAGTGTATTTTTTGATTTCGGCGGGATTGGCAACCACGGTTTGAATGGTGCGGCGGGAGGTCTGTTCAAGACTCTCAACCCAACTGCGGTCAAAGGGCTGCATGGTGGCAATCACCAGTTCGTCGCGGCGCACTTTAAGGCAGAGAATGCCGTAGCGCTGGGCATAGGCAAATGACATTATCGAGGTGATCGCGGGAACGTTGATTTTTAACGGGTCTATATGGGCCAGCTGCAAACAGGATTTTTTGGCCAACCATTCAGTGAGCAATTCCAAGCTTAGGGGCTTATGATCAGGACCGTAAACAAGCTGTTTGGCGGCGACAATTTCTAGGGGGTGAAGCAGCGCCGCATTGCGATTGCGCCGAGCGCCGGCAATCTCCGCGGCATCCGACTGGGCGATCAAACCCTCGTTGATCAGATCTTTTAAAATACTGCTCAGATCCACATTACTGCTACGATCTAGACCACTGCTCGGCACCGACCTCTTATCCATAATCAACTCCTGTTTGTATTCGCTGGCTATTCTGTCCCTGCCATCCATCAATTTTAGTCGCTAATCTCCTTAGAGGTAGCGCAAATTGTTCAATCCGCTAAACTCAGTGCAAGCGGCAGGATAACTAGCCCGATAAGAGAAGACTATAAAAGAGGCGATTATGGAACTGACCGATTTACTCTCACGCATTATTCGCAGCAACTCCATTAGCAGCATTAATCCAGCTATAGATCAGGGCAATCGCGAGGTGATTGATCTGCTGGCCAATACTCTTGCAGAGCTCGGCTTTACCACTGAGATCATGGACCTAGGCAATAATAAAGCCAACCTTATCGCGACCTATGGCAGTGGCCCCGGCGGCTTGGTGCTAGCCGGTCATACGGATACCGTGCCCTGTGACGAATCACTCTGGGATAGCAGCCCCTTCGAATTAACTGAGCGGGACAATCGCTGGTATGGGCTCGGCAGCTGTGACATGAAGGGCTTTTTCCCACTGGCCATCGAAGCGTTTAAAGCCCTGCCGGTGAAAGACTTAAAACAGCCATTAATCATTCTTGCCACCGCCGATGAGGAGTCCTCCATGGGCGGGGCTAAAGCTCTAGTGGAAGCGGGCGCCCCTATTGCCCGCAGTGCGGTGATCGGCGAACCGACCAATATGCGTCCGGTGAAAATGCACAAGGGAATTATGATTGAGAAGCTGACTGTCACCGGGCGATCCGGGCACTCAAGTAATCCGGAGCTGGGCAACAATGCCATGGAATCTATGCAGCGTATTCTCGGTCAGCTGATGGCTATGCGCGACCGTATGAAAGAGCAAAAACACGCGGGATTTTTAATTGATCACCCAACCTTAAATCTTGGCTGCATTCAGGGGGGCGACAATGCCAATCGTATTTGCGGGCACTGCTTTTTGGCCTTTGAGATTCGGCCATTGCCAGGCATGGACCTGAATCAACTGCAGGCCGATCTGGAACGTCAAATTGCCATCACCGCTGAAGCGGATAATATGGGCTGGTCACTGGAGAAGTTAATAGTCCCACCTTTTACCAGCGGCGACCAATCAGAGATCGTCGCGCTCTGTGAAAAGCTCACTGGTCATGGGGCGGAATCTGTCGCCTTTGCCACCGAAGCGCCCTACCTTCAGCAGCTGGGAATGGATGTGGTCGTGCTAGGCCCTGGGGATATTGATGTGGCTCACCAGCCGAATGAATTCCTGCCCCTAGATCGTGTACAGCCAACTATTAATTTTTTATCTCAACTTATTGGCCGCTGTTGCTTATAATCCTCCGATGACTACTCAAAACTACGTACAATTTTTTCGTGAGACCTCGCCTTATATCCATGCGCACAGGGGTAAAACCTTTGTTATCGCAATTAGTGGCGAGGCTATTCTTGACTCTAATTTTGACAGCATTGTTCACGATATAGCGCTGATGCAAAGTCTCGGGGTCAATATAGTGTTGGTCCACGGCGCCCGTCCCCAGATTGATTTGCGCTTGCAAGTGGCGGGATTGCAGACCGCTTTCCGTGAGCAGGCACGCATCACTGATGCCAGTGCCATGCAGTGCGTCAAAGAGGCGGTGGGTTCTACCCGCTTTCAAATTGAGTCTGCGCTATCTATGGGGTTGCCCAACTCACCCATGCATGGTGCCCGAGTACGCGTGATCGGCGGCAACTTTATTACCGCCAAACCTGTGGGTGTTCGCGACGGTGTTGATTATCAGCGAGCAGGTGAGATTCGCCGCATTGATCGCAGCGCCATTCAAAACCAACTTGAAGCCGGTGCTCTGGTGCTGATGTCTTCAATTGGCTTTTCCCCTACAGGTGAAGCATTTAATCTCAGCTATCAGGATGTTGCGACCCAAACCGCCATCGCACTGAATGCTGAGAAGCTTATTTTAGTTAGCCAAGCAGCGGGAATCGTCGACGCCGATAACAATCTGCTGCGCAATCTTTCACTGCCTGAAGTAAGCAACCTAAAGGCAACACTGAAACATGCCGGTGACGAAGATTCTGTGATCTACAGCTTGCTCTCTGCCGCCTACCAAGCCTGCCGCAACAATGTCGATCGCGTGCATCTGGTGGGCTGCAGTGAAGACGGCACCTTACTCCGCGAGCTATTTACTCGCGAGGGCAGCGGCACGCTGATAATGCAGGATCACTCGGAAGTTATTCGAGCGGCCACTATTGACGATGTGGGCGGTATTCTCGATCTGATTTCGCCTCTGGAACAGCAGGGTATTTTAGTTAAACGCTCGCGCGAATTACTCGAGACAGAAATTTCACGCTTTATGGTAGTTGTGCATCCAGAGGGAACTCTGCTCGGCTGCGCGGCTCTCTACCCCATAGCAGATAGCCTTGCTGGTGAGCTTGCCTGTGTTGCGACCCACCCTGAATTCCACAATCAGGGTATCGCTTCACGTCTCCTCAAGTGCATTGAAAAAGACGCCACTGACAACGGACTAGAAAGACTTTTTGTCCTGACAACGCAGACTGCTCACTGGTTTAGAGAACAGGGTTTTAGCGAAGCTGAAGTCAGCGCCCTGCCAGCGGAAAAACAGTCGCTATACAATTACCAACGCCAGTCGCGAATCTTCAGTAAAAAACTTTAATCTCAAGCTGCCCCGACTAGTGTTTGCTAGGCGGTGTTTCTGCTATTCTTAGCGCCTTTATTTTTCCGTTATCGAGAGTTCACATGCCTAAGTACAGATCACATACCACTACCCAGGGCCGTAATATGGCCGGCGCTCGCGCACTTTGGCGCGCCACAGGCATGAAGGACGACGATTTTAATAAGCCGATGATTGCCATCGCCAATTCCTACACTCAGTTTGTTCCCGGACATGTGCACCTTAAAGATATGGGTGAATTGGTTGCAGCCGAGGTTGCTAAGGCCGGCGGTATTGCCCGTGAATTTCACACTATTGCAGTAGACGATGGTATTGCCATGGGCCACGACGGCATGCTCTATTCGCTGCCTTCGCGAGACATAATTGCCGACTCTGTTGAATATATGGTCAATGCTCACTGTGCCGATGCGCTGGTGTGTATCTCAAACTGTGACAAGATTACGCCGGGCATGTTTATGGCCGCTATGCGCCTCAATATTCCAGTGGTGTTTGTTTCCGGCGGCCCCATGGAAGCGGGTAAAACCAAGCTCTCCGATCAAAAGCTGGATCTGGTTGATGCCATGGTGATTGCGGTTGATGACGACGCCAGTGATGAAAAAGTTGCTGAGTATGAGCGTTCCGCCTGTCCCACCTGTGGCTCTTGCTCTGGCATGTTTACGGCAAACTCGATGAACTGTTTGATGGAAGCGTTGGGTCTAGCACTACCTGGTAATGGCACCGTGCTGGCGACCCACTCAGATCGCAAAGAATTATTCCAAGAAGCCGGCCGTACCATTGTTAAGCTGGCCAAGGCCCATTACGACAACGATGATTACTCAGTGTTGCCCCGTTCGATTGCCAATTTCAAAGCCTTTGAAAATGCTATGACTCTGGATATTTGCATGGGTGGCTCAACTAACACCATTTTGCATCTGATGGCCGCAGCTCAAGAGGGTTTTGTCGACTTTGATCTGAGTGATATCGACCGCCTCTCACGAGTGGTACCGCAGCTGTGTAAGGTTGCCCCGAGCACGCCGGAATATCATGTTGAAGATGTGCATCGTGCCGGTGGCATTTTAGGCATACTGGCTGAGCTTGATCGCGCCGGTTTGATCCACGACGACCTGCCCACAGTTCATTCAGCGACCTTAAAAGAAGCCCTGCAAAAATGGGATATTGTCAGCGGTCACGTGAGTGAGGAAGTGAAAACTTTCTATAAAGCTGGTCCAGCAGGCATTCCAACGCAGACAGCCTTTAGCCAGAGCACTCGCTGGCCAACCTTAGACGCGGACCGAGCCAATGGCTGCGTGCGCGATATAGAACACGCCTTTAGTCTCGACGGCGGCCTGGCAATTCTAACGGGCAATCTCTCCCCGGATGGCTGTGTGGTTAAGACCTCTGGTGTCGATGAGTCGATTCATGTGTTTGAAGGCCCAGCCTTTATTACTGAAAGCCAAGATGAAGCTGTCGCAAAAATCCTCAACGATGAAATCAAAGCTGGGGATGTAGTGATTGTCCGCTACGAAGGCCCCCGCGGTGGACCGGGCATGCAGGAAATGCTCTATCCAACCACTTATATTAAATCGAAGAATCTCGGCGCCGCCTGTGCATTGATTACCGATGGTCGTTTTTCTGGCGGCACTTCTGGACTGTCTATTGGTCATGTATCACCGGAAGCAGCTGCTGGTGGCAATATAGGTCTGGTGCGTCAGGGCGATAGGATTCGCATTGATATCCCCAATCGCAGCATTGATGTATTGGTCTCGGATGCCGAACTGGCCGAGCGTCGCGCAGAGCAAGATAAGCTGGGCTGGAAGCCTGTAGAAGAGCGCCCACGGAAAGTCACCGCATCACTCAAGGCGTTTGCCAAGTTGGCCACGAGCGCCGATAAGGGTGCTGTTAGAGACCTCTCTCAACTCGATTAATAGATCGCAATAGGCTAGGATTTACAAAATCCTAGCAATAAAAAACCCGGTGCTTGCGAGCACCGGGTTTTTTTGTACGCTTTAACTAGTAGCGACTTGCCTGCTAGGCTTGGTCCACTAACCGTTTTTGGCACAGCCTGGAACAGTAGCACCTACGTCACGCAGTTTCTGTAAACGACTGCCCTCAGCTTCTGCATACTTGATCCACTGTTTGGGATAGCGCTTACCTTTCTTATCTTTGGCCACTTTTAAAGACTTCTTAAATGCACCCACTGCGTCTTCGTAGCAGTTGAGATTAATCAGTGCATTGCCCATTACCAAGAAGTTGGAATCAGGTTTCTTCACGTCGCCTTTCTTGTCCGCGCGAGAAGCTGCTTTATAAGCGGATGCATCGCGACCTAGATCAAGATAAATGCCGGCCAGACGGGCTTGAAGATTTCCAGTATCGGATTTCTTCGAGGCATCTTCCAGCGCCTTCACAGCGTTGTTAAGATCTTTAGCCTGGTACCAAGCTGTGCCTAAGATTTCGAGATTCTTTGCCGAACGCTTAATAATGCCGTCCTTCATGCCCTTCTCAATAATCACGGCAGCGCGATAGGGAACTTCTGCGCCAAGATACATATAAGCCATACTCAACACTTGGCTTTCTTTATCCAGCTGACCATTGAGATAGACTAGCTCTGTGGCCACCAAGCGATCCATTTCACGCTCGCGCTCGCCGTACATGCCACCAAGCTGACGCCAGTAGGTCCACTTGGGATAGTGCTTGACCAGCTTCTCGAGAATATTGATCACTTTGTCGTAATCATTCTTCTCATAATAGAGCACCCGCTGCAGACCCCACCAGCCTTCCTTCGGCAAAATGTCTTTAGCTTCAACATCGGCAATAGCTTCATTTACAAAGCGCAGTGAGTCCTTTTTCCGTTCCAACTGGTAATAGATCTGGGCCAGCAACATCTTCGCATCAGCACCGACAATCAACGACTCTGCCATCCAAGCTTCAAGCTGCAGTGCGGCGTTCTTATAGTCTTCTTGCACGGTGTGCAGTTGCGCTAGGGTGTAGCGCGTATCCAAACGCAATTCAGGTGGTGTGCCAGCGCCGTCTACTACCCTTTTGTAGGAGCGGATGGCATTGTCATAGTCGTCTAGCGAGTAGTACACATAGGCGGAAAACTTCCACACCTGAACCTGCTCATAATCACTGTCACAGGTCTTGACGTTAGCTTCAATAGCCTTGAGCATTTCCAGAGAACCGGCCCAATTTTCGAGCTCTAACTCGGGCTGTACTTTCTCTAGAGCTTTGGAACACTTAGCCCCTACAGACTGGCGCTTGCGCGTTTTAACATTTTTGTACTTTGGCTCTTCTTTTTCTTCAGCAGCATTGACTGCACTGGAAAAGCTTGCGCCTGGGGCAACTACCGCCAGGAACAACGGCAATAAAAAAGCAACGCCGAATACAGCTAGAAATTTGGTGCTTCTAGACATCATTGACTCCTTATTTTGCCATCTGGAAAGTAAATTTATACAGCACACCAGGCACTTCTTGGCCGACGCCATCGACAACCCGTGGATTGTACTTCAGCTTCGACGCAGCCTTCAGTGCAGCGCGACCAAAGCCCCAACCCTCGGGGAATTCTTCGACCATAATCGGATCGCGAGTACCACCGGTTGTGGTAATAATCACTTCGATTACTGCGTAGCCTTCTTTGCCGCGAGTTTGAGCGCGACGCGGATACTGTGGCTGGGGTACGTAGACAGGAATATAGTCAGAGTCTCGTGCAAATCCACCAGCACCACCGATCTTCAGGTTGGCGTTGGCTGCCGGAGCGGCCATGCTGATTGCATTGTCAGGAACTTCAAACTCTACAGTGTCTTCTGGAATATCCGGTGGTGGAGTCTCCGGATCTTCAGGCTTCTCAACTTGGGTCTGTTTCGCATTTTCAGTCAACTGTCTATCGACATGAAGGAAATCAGCGATTTTAATCGTCTCCTTCTCATCCAGGTCTTTATTGCCCGAATCGATCAATTTGTACATCAAAATGATCAACGCAAAGGTAACCAGAACACCAAGTGCAGCAGAAATACCAATTCTGATAAAGGCCATACTTATCAACTCAGTCTTGTTCTACCGAAATTGCCACCGGACGGATACCAATGTCTGTTGCGACATCAGCCACCTTGGCGACTACTTCAATATTCGATTCATTGTCGGCTTGGATAACCATGCCGCCCTTTGGGTTTTCGTTATACAGTCTCTGTAGACTAATTTTTAGCGCAGTAGTTTCAACACGCTTCTTATCAATCCAAATTTCATTGTTGTCGCTTATCGCTACCAGAATGCCGACTTTCTTGTAGCTCTCGGCAGTGTCGGCGTCAACTTTGTTGACCTCGACACCTGGTAGTTTGATAAACGATGCTGTCACAATGAAAAAGATCAGCATAATAAAAACCACATCCAGCATTGGGGTAAGGTCAATTGCCTCGCCCTGTGGCTGTGATCCTGTTTGTCTGTTGCGCATAGTTTTCTCTCACTGGAACCTTGTCTTCGACAGGCTCCGGTTAGTGATCCATGGTTAGATGATCTTCCAGTAAATGTTTCTCACGCTCTGCGGCTCGTTCGACATAGGTCATGCCAAATACACCGGATAGAGCGGCAACCATGCCCGACATTGTCGGTACAGTCGCCTGGGAAACACCACCTGCCATCGCCTTGGCGTCACCGCCACCAGTAAATGCCATTACGTCAAATACCACGATCATTCCAGTTACCGTGCCCAGCAAACCAAACAGCGGGGCAAGGGCAACCAGAGTTTTGATCATCATAATGTTCTCATCGATCTTGACGCTCACTTCAGAAATCAGCTTTTCTCTGATCTGACGAGCACGCTTGGATTTGCGCTCAGAGCGCTCCTCCCAAGCATCAAGTGCGTATTGAACGTCTTGACTGACGCTGGACTTGAGATACCACATGCGCTCGAACAGGAGAGTCCACATCACGAACAGCAGGACGACGATGGCCCAGAGAACCATGCCGCCTGAATCCATGAACTTTCCAACTTCTGCCATAGTATCAACGAAGAACATTTCAGCGACCCTCTACTGAACCAGCAACAATTCCTGCACTCTGCTCTTCAAGTATATGCAGAACACGCTGTGCTTTGCCATTGACCAAGGTGTGCATCAATACAGTTGGGATAGCTACTACCAAGCCGAGTACTGTTGTTATCAGTGCCTGAGAGATACCACCGGCCATAGCCTTAGGATCGCCAGCACCAAACAGCGTAATCATCTGGAAGGTAATAATCATACCGGTAACCGTACCCAGCAGACCGAGCAACGGTGCAACCATGGCGATGATCTTGAGCAAGCTCAAACCAGACTCAATAGCTGGACGCTCTTTCAGTACCGCTTCGTGGAGCTTCAATTCCAGAGACTCTGGATCTAATCCTGGATTGGCCTGCGCTACCGCGAGAACACGACCCAATGGGTTAGACATGTCAGCTGTGCCCGGAGAACGAAGCTGTGCAGATACCTTAGAAGAGACACCTTGCAAGAAGATAAAGCGCCATATAGCCAGCAGAATGGCAACACAGAATACGCCAGTAATAACGTAACCTACAATGCCACCGAAGTGCCAGCGCTCAACCAGTGTTGGCGTATTGATCAGTGCGCGCAACAAGCCGCCACCCAGTGGTCCTGTAGGATCCAGGCCCGCTTTGGTGAAGCCGCTAACCGCTTCTTGAAGATCTGCAGCGCTGCCTTGGTGAGCAGAGGGCTGGCGAGCCAGTTCTGATACTAGACCGCTTTCTGGGCTGTACTCGAGATACATGCCGTTAGCCATCAGGTTGTAAGTACCAACACGGACAACTTCCATTTCTTCTTGTGAACCATCAGCACGCAATACAGTGCGGTTGAACTTAACAACACGACCACTTTCGTTCATCTCACGCTGCTGCTCGAACCACAACTTCTCGATATCCATGATAGAAGGCAGGCGCGTGTCGCTGCTCATCTTCTCAATCAACTCATCGAGGAATTCGGTACGGCCAGGGATCTGAGCACTGACGACAGACTGAGTCAGATTGGCGCGGATATCACCGGCGGCTCCAGTCAGGTGTCCAAACAGCTCTTTCAGAGAACCGAGACGCTTGTCACGCTGCTCGCGCAGGGCAATAAGCTTGAGGTCGTTGTCACGGATAGTCTGTTCCAGACGATCAGAGCGACGCTCTTCAGCAGTCTTGGTGTTCTTCGCTTTAGTGAGCTGTGCGTCCTGCTTGCGCTGGTCGCGTTTGAAGTCAGCTTCACGATCACGATATTCTTGAGTTTCAGAAATCTTTGAACTCTGAATCATGTTCAGCAGTTCGTCGAGTGTTTTAGCTTCCTGTGCCATTGCTGGCATGCTTACTGCAGCAGCAGCTAAGAAAGCGGCACAAACTTTAATGAATTTCAGTTTCATTGTGCAGTCTCCGGAGCGTTAATGGGCATTTCCATAACATCCTGCGGCGCCAATTTCTTAGCGATGCGAATGCCTTGGTCTACAGGGCGACGGTAATCAGAACCCAGAGTTTCCCAAGAGCCAGTAGCTTTGTTCCAAGCACCAGTCTGTGACTTATCTTTGGTTTGATACATCAGAGCAACACGGCCGACGCGCAACATATCTACTTCAACCTCTGAGCCATCAGCGTTGATATCAACGAGATCGCGGTAGGTTTCCAGAGACAGGCTGTACTCAGACTCGATATCGTAGATTTCGAGGATCTGGCGGAATTTTTCAGCTGACGAGAATTTGGCGCTATCCAGGTTGTCGAAAAGTTCTTCGACAGCTGCAGCACGCATTTCAGTCTTAAAGGGAACGTCTAGCTCAACAAAGGTACGCAGTGCTTTGAGCATGTTCTCCATCAACGGCGAGATGCCTCGCTCAATAACAGTAGCGTTCTCAATCGACTCAACGAGCTCAGCCATCATTTGCTTTTGGCTGTCGATCTGACGCTCAAGCTGTGAGTTGTAAACACGCAGACTTTCAATCTGCTTGTTCACTTGCTTGAATTCCTGCAAGAGACCATCGGTTTGATCGGCGATGCGATCAACTTTTGTCTGTGCTGTTTTAGCGGCTTGAACCTTAACGGCTCCGGCTTTTAGCACTTCACTTACCTCTGTAGCCTGAACTGCAACTGCAGTTAAGCCACTGGCAAGTACGGCGCATAAGGCCAATGCTTTTAGTGGTTGCTTTTTCATAGTTCCCTCAACTGGGTCTATCGGATTGGTGATCTTTATATTATCAACAACTGGAAATAATACGCGCCCAGCCGCTGACAATTTTTATTGGTGCGTCTTTTTAACAGGCTGATCTGAAAGAATCAATCTGTGGCCACAATTTGAGGTCGGCGAACTTGATTAGGATTGGCTTTGTTACCTAATGTAACAACTAGCTAGACTTTCGTTCTAAGACCAAATATCTGTAGGGGTGAGTGTCGGTTTTCTCCGGCAAATGCTCACTTACCTGATGCCATTCCTCTGAGTCATAGTCGGGGAAGAAAGCATCGCCCTCGACCTCAGCCTGAACTTCAGTTAGGTAAAGGCGGTCGGCAACCGGCAATGTCAGGCGATATATCTGCTCACCGCCAATCACCATAATCTCTTCGGCTTGTGCGTCAGCGCAGGCCAGCCGCGCCAAAGTCATAGCTTGGAGCAGTGTTTGAGCAATCTGAACACCCTCTGCATGCCACTCAGGGTCACGTGTGATGACTATATTAGTGCGCCCAGGAAGTGGCCGGCCGATGGAGTCAAAAGTCTTGCGCCCCATAATCAAGGGCTTGCCCATGGTCACCGACTTAAAGTATTTGAGGTCTTCCGGCAGGTGCCAAGGCAGCTGATTATTCAGACCAATAACACCGTTGCGGCTAACAGCCACGATTAAAGATACTTTCATAATATTGTCTCAGGCACGGTTAGACCGCTACAGGTGCAGAAATAGGGCCATGACTCTGATAATCGAGTAATTCAAAGTCTTCGAAAACAAAATCGAATAGATTGTCGACTTTGGGATTGATCGCCAGCGTCGGCAGGGGATAGGTGTCGCGAGAAAGTAGCTCCTCCACCTGATCCATATGATTGCTATAGAGGTGGGCATCACCAAAGGTATGCACGAAATCCCCAGGCTCAAGGCCGCATACCTGAGCAATCATCAGAGTCAAAATGGCATAGGAGGCAATATTAAATGGCACCCCGAGAAACACATCGGCGCTGCGCTGATAGAGCTGACAGGAGAGGCGCCCCTCGGTGACATAAAATTGGAACAGACTGTGACAGGGCGGCAAGCCAGATTTAACCATCACCGGAATATCTTTTGGATTCCATGCCGACACTATTAGGCGCCGGGAATCTGGATTGGCTTTGATCTCCTCAACCACCTGGGCAAGCTGATCCACACCTTCGAAGTTGCGCCACTGATGACCATAGACGGGACCCAGATCGCCGTACTGCTGGGCAAACTGCTCATCATCTTTAATACACTGAATGAACTCCTTCATTTTCGCCTTCCACTCCGGCGAATACATAGGGTAGGCCGATTCTTGGTCGGTCTCCCGCAGCCAGCTCTGGTAGGGCCAGTCATTCCAAATACCGACGCCGTTCTGAACTAAATAACTGATATTGGTATCGCCGCGAATAAACCACAATAGCTCGTGGAGTATCGACTTGAGATGGACCTTTTTAGTGGTCACCAAAGGAAAACCCTGGCTCAGATCAAAGCGCATCTGATGGCCGAAGATACTCTGGGTGCCGGTGCCTGTACGATCTTCTTTTTTAACGCCGTGATCGCGAATATGCTTAATTAAGTCTAAATATTGCTTCATAAAAACCTTACGCCTTGCGGCTGACAAGTCCGCGCAGAGATTTGCGCATTAACCAGAGACCGAAGAGAATCATTGGGATACAGAGTGTCTGACCGCGTGTCATCCAACCGAGCAGCTCAGCCGCACCGGAATCAACGGCAAACTGGGGATCTGGCTGACGAACAAACTCAACGGCAAAGCGGAAGGCGCCGTAGAGAATTAAAAATAGGCCCGAGACCTCACCAAACAGACGCGGCTTTCTGGCATACCAGTTGATAATCAAAAACAGTACCGCGCCCTCAAGCACGGCTTCATATAACTGGGACGGATGGCGCGCCAACTGCTCTGGGTCGGCGGGAAACAACATGCCCCAAGACAGATCAGTGGGACGACCCCAGAGTTCCTGGCCAACAAAATTGCCCAGACGACCAAAGAATAGTCCCGCCGGAACCAGGGGCACAACAAAGTCCGCGAGACTGAGAAAGGCGAGCTTGTGCTTGCGGGCATAGAGCAACAGCGCTAGGGCAACACCGAGCAGGCCGCCATGGAATGACATGCCCCCTTCCCAGATACGGAAAATCATCCCGGGATCCGCAAGCCATTTGTCGGCGCTGTAAAACAGCATATAGCCAAAACGGCCACCGAGAATCACTCCCCAGGCGCCAAAAACAATCAAATCTTCAACCTGGGTTTTAACAATTGGCGACCAGGGGCGCTGGCTGTTGCGGGTTGCCAGTAGCCAGGCACAGGTAAAAGCCAGCAGGTACATAATTCCGTACCAGTGCACCTGCAGCGGCCCAATGACCGTGCCCGCCAATTCAAATGGCCCCAGTGATAGTGCGACTGGGTCGATCTGTGGATAATTTAGCATTGCGTTTCTCAAGGATTAATTCTGCGCTGATGATAACTTTTTATCTATCCAGCTGCCACGCGGCGACTGAATAAAGGCATAAAATTAAATCAGAAGCAGCTACACTGGCCGCCATGTGTCTACTTGCGATCGCCTTTAACCACCGCCCAGATATCTCGCTCGCCGTCTGTTCAAATCGCGATGAGTTCTATCAGCGCCCGACCCTGCCTATGCACTGGTGGCAGGACATGCCTGTGCTAGCAGGTCGCGATAAACAGGAGGGAGGGACCTGGATGGGACTTTCGCGCAGTGGGCGTTTCGCTGCGGTGACCAACTTTAGAGACTTGACCAAACCGGGATTTCATGAGGCGCGACCCAAATCTCGCGGTAATCTGGTGACCGATTTTCTATGTTCCCAAGCCTCGGCCCAAAGCTGGGCTGACTCAGTTTTAGGAGATTTTGATTTGTATGGCGGATTTAATCTGCTGATTTACGATGGCGAGCAATTGCTCTATCTAAATAACTTTAACAACCAAATACGCAGCCTTGAGCCAGGCACTTATTCCCTGAGCAATCATCTGCTCGACAGCCCCTGGCCCAAGGTTGACTATGCCCGACAACAACTCAGGCAAACGCTGGATAAACGCAGCAGTAGTCAACAGATGCTCGACGATCTGTTAGGACTGTTAGAGCAGAACCAAACTTACCCAGACCACTTGCTCCCCAGTACCGGGGTGCCTGCTGACTGGGAGAAGCGCCTGTCGTCGGCATTTATTGTGGCCGAGGATTACGGCACCAGAGCTTCAACCTCGATTGTGCTATCGCGCTCAGGCAGCAGCATTGCCGAACAGACTTATGTAAAAGGTATTGCGGAGCAGAGCGAGAGATTTACGTTTTAAGACACTTAATTGGCTTAGGGCTGTTTAATCAGCTCAGGGCTATTTGATCTACTTAAGGCTACTTAATCGGCTTAGGGCTACTAGAACTATCTGAAAAGCCCGCTTTCTCATCAAGCTCGGCTGGACGATAGAGTTTCACTAACTCTGGTCGACTGAGAGCATCTGACAATAACAAAGTCACGGAACCCGCATCGGACATACGTAGAGCGCGCTTGGCCAATCTCTGGGCCTCGACTTTTGACACCTGGCTCAGCATAGATTTTACTTTCAGCAAACTATTGGCACTCATGGATAAATGGTCATAGCCCAAACCCATTAGAATAACCACGGCGAGGGGATCGCCGGCCATCTCGCCACAGACACTGATCTGGCAGTTCACCGCACCCGCCTGTTCAATAATACTTTTTAGGGCGCGCAAAACCGCTGGATGCAATGAGTGATAAAGATCTGCAACTCGCGGATTGTTGCGGTCCACAGCAAGCAGGTACTGAGTTAAATCGTTGGTGCCCACGGAGAGAAAATCCACCCGCCGACCTATCTCTTTAACCTGATAGACCGCTGCTGGGACTTCGATCATCGCTCCGATAGCCGGTTTTTCAAGATTGTAGCCCTCCTCATGCATCAGCTCCCGATAGGCTCTATCGATCAGCTCCATGGCACGATCAAGCTCAGGTACGCTGCTGATCATGGGCAGCATGATACGCAGATTATTGAGCCCTTCACTGGCGCGCAACATCGCGCGAATCTGAATCAGAAAGATCTCTGGATGATCGAGTGAAATACGGATACCGCGCCAGCCGAGAAAGGGGTTTTCCTCTTCGATGGGAAAGTAGGGCAGTGCCTTATCGCCACCTATATCCAGTGTTCGCATAGTCACTGGATTGGGGGCAAAGGCCTGCAGTTGCTCGCGATAAATTTCAGTCTGCTCGTCTTCGGTGGGGAAGCTCGAGCGCATAAAAAACGGGATTTCGGTACGGTACAGGCCGACACCTTCAGCGCTGCTTTTTAAGGCCAAGGCAATATCTTGACGCAGGCCGGTGTTGATCCACAGAGCCACCGGAAATCCATCCGGGGTAACACAGGGAATATCACGGAGCCTCTCGAGATCTTTGGCCAGTAGCGTTTCCTGACGCTGACGATGCAGATAGGCGCGGCGCATGCTGCGCGTGGCACGGCTGATCACGTCACCACTAAAGCCATCAATAATTAACTCGTGGCCTTCCATCTCGGTCCAGGGTAATTCCACCGCGCCCATCACTGTGGGCACGCCGAGGGCGCGACCGACAATCGCCATATGAGAGTTGCTCGACCCTTTGACTGAAACTATACCGACCAAGCGCTCTATGGGAATATCCGCCAAGGCAGAGGCGGAGAGATCTTCGCCAACCAGAATAATCCGTCGCGGCAGAGGCCGGGTATTTGTCTCATTACGCTGCAGGTAACCCAACACACGGCGACCCAGGTCATTGACGTCGGCGGCGCGCTCACGGAGATAGGGATCGTCCATTTTGCGGAAGGTACGCACATGCTGCAGAATCACGGAACTCCAGGCGCTCTGTGCGGCCTGACCGTCAACAATAGCCGCGATCACTTCGCCACCCAAGGAGTGGTCATCGAGCATGCGAATGTAAATATCAAATAGCGCGATCTCTTCCGAGCTCAACTTGCCTTCAAGCCCCTTACTGAGGTTACGCATATCCTCTTTCACCGACTCCAGAGCAGTGCGAAAGACTTCTATTTCGGCAGGAATATCCGTGGCAAAACGCTCGGGGACAGATTTGAGATCCGCGGCTGGGGCAACCAACACAACCCGGCCAATACCCACACCAGGTGAACTGGGGATGCCGTGAAACAACGCTTCGCGAAGGCGATCACCCCCAGCCGAGGCCAGTTGACGCAGTGCGCCGGTGGCCTCGGCATGGGCGATGGCGCCGGACAGCTGGGCGCAGACAGTCACCACAAAGGCTTCTTCTTCGCTCTCAAAGCGTCGCTGGGTTTCCTGCTGCAACACTAGGACACCAACCACCTTGCGGTGATGAATGATTGGCACACCCAAAAATGAGTGAAAGGGGCTCTCGCCAGTTTCTTCGAAATAGGCGAAGTTTGGATGCTTGTCGGCGTCTTCTAAATTAAGCGGCTCTTCTCGGGCTGCAACCAGACCCACCAGGCCCTCGCGCATGGCCAGACGGACATTGCCAATGGACTCTTGGCGCAGGCCTTCGGTAGCCATCAGAACATAGCGCTGATCAGATTCGTCGAATAGGTAGACCGAGCAAACTCCAGCCTGCATGGCCGAGCGCACTTCTTTGACGATAATCGTCAGTACCTCGCCAAGACTGCGGGCACTGTTCACTTCTTGCACTATATTGCGCAGCGACGCCAACACAGTTAAAGGCCCTTGGCGGAGAATGAATGCTGCAAGCGCGCATTGGCGGAAGAGAATTCCTGCAATGCATTGCGATAAATTGTGCGCTTAAAGGAGATAACCGAATTGACCGGGTACCAGTAGTTGACCCATTGCCAATCATCGAATTCAGGGGTGCCACTGGTATCAAAACGGACGTTTGCAGGATCGCAGGTCATCTGTAGATAAAACCAGCGCTGCTTTTGGCCAATACACAGAGGTTTGGAGTGTTTGCGCTGCATCTGTTCGGGAATATTGTAGCGCAACCAGCGCTTGGATCGCTGGAGAATTTTCACATCGTCGGACTTGAGGCCGACTTCTTCGTAGAGCTCGCGATAGAGTGCATCCTCGACAGACTCGCCGTGATCTATACCGCCCTGGGGAAACTGCCAAGCTTGCTGCCCAACACGCTTTGCCCAGAATAGGCGGCCGTTGCCATCACCTATCACAATAGCGACGTTGGAGCGATAACCATCCTTATCAACCAATTCAAATACACCCTTTTATACAAGCACTAACGCTGCAGCATTGTTCCATAGTCTGCCAGTCTCGGCAATTTTCTCTTGAGACAACCCTGCGCTATGGTTATCCTCTCGGGCTAAAACCCAATTGGACTCTAAGTTATGGTACTGGCTATTTTCGACCTCGACAACACACTGATCGCTGGCGACAGCGATCACAGCTGGGGCGAATTTTTAGTCTCTGAGCAACTCGTTGATGCTCAGCAGTTCAAGAAAACCAATGATCAATTCTACGCTGATTACGTCGCCGGTAGTTTGGATATTTTTGCCTATCTAGAATTTTCTCTGCAGCCACTCACGAAAATGTCCATGACGGAGCTTGCTGAACTGCATAAACGCTTTATGCAGCAGGTCATCGCACCCATGCAACTGGCCAAAGCCCGGGCACTGCTACAACAGCACCGAGATGCTGGCGATCGCTTATTGATTATCACATCCACCAATCGCTTTATTGTCGAGCCAATCTGCCACAGCTTGGGCGTGACTGAGATTTTGGCCACAGATGCCCAAATCGTCGACGGTCGTTATAGCGGCAAGGTTGAGGGTGTGCCCACCTATAAAGAAGGCAAGGTAGTGCGCCTCAATGCCTGGCTTAAAGAGCAGGGCGAGACACTGAAAGGTAGCTTGTTTTACAGCGATTCGATCAATGACCTGCCCCTGTTGCTGGAAGTTGACCGCGCCGTAGCCGTAGATCCTTGCCCTGCGCTACAAGCAATAGCTGAAGAAAAGCACTGGCAAATTATCTCTCTGCGAGATTAAAAGCACTTTCTCCAGATATAAAAAACCCCGACCTATCTAGATCGGGGTTTATATATCGGTTTACGTCGCTGACAATATATTGGGCCAGCAAAGCGCTACTTTCTTAAATTTACTGTTTACTCTTCTACTGAGGCTGCGTATGCGTCAGCGTCCATCAGATCACCCATGCTAGCTGTATCTGTGGGCATAACGCGGAATAACCATCCATCGCCGTAGGGAGAGCTGTTAACCGACTCAGGCTCATCTTCAAGAGCTGGGTTAATTTCTGTCACATCACCAGTAACCGGAGAATAAATGTCCGAAGCCGCTTTAACCGACTCGATTACTGCCACTTCAGCACCGGCGTCAACATGGGCGCCGACTTCGGGCAGCTCTATATAAACTACGTCGCCCAGAGCATCCTGAGCGTGATCGGTAATTCCGACAACAACGCTACCGTCGCTTTCCAATCTAGTCCACTCGTGACTGCTAGCGTACTTTAATTCTGCTGGGACTTCGCTCATTAGGTTCTCTCCTGTACCGCTTCGATAAGATGTTTAAACCAAGGTCAGGTTTACACCCTTGGTTGTTAGATCGGCATTCTACTGATGAACAGGTCGAAAAATAAAGATATTTTCACAACTAATGACCACAGGATTTAAATGTGTAAAATACCGTCCCTCAAAAAGGGCGTCAACCCAGCGCTCACCACTATTCCAGGAGTTATTTGTGCAACATATGTCTTCGGCTATCAGATCGTTCATTAGCCTAGCTATACTCTCATCCTCTGCGGTTAGCCTTGCCGATCAACTGGCATTGACTAATGGTGACATCCTCAACGGAACATTGCAGGAAAAAACCGAAGATCAAGTACTTTGGCTGTCGGATAACTTTGGCCTCTTGACCATAGACAAGACGCGCATTGCGACCCTTAATGGCGTAGCCTTGGATGCTCCCACGACATTGCTGTTTAGCAATACCTACAATGGCAATCTGTCTTTTACTGGCGGCTATTCCAGCGGCAATATCAAACGTGAAGACTGGGATCTCGACGGCGATGTCGAGTGGCGGCACGGTGATTTTCGCCACAGCTCTGAAATCAATTTTGAAAGCCACAGCCTGGATGGCTCCAGACCCGCAGAACAATATGACCTGGGCTACGGTGTCGACTGGTTCTTTCAGGATAAGTGGTTCTGGAGTAATGCACTGTCTTGGGGGGCCAATGATGATCGCTCGATTGATCAGTTCTACTCCGTCGGTAGCGCCATAGGTCGCCAGTTTTGGGATTCGGAAATTACTTCACTATCGGCTGAAACTGGTTTGCTGTGGATCAGCGAAGACCTAAAAGATCAAACCAGCGATCGCCGGCTAACCTGGAGCTGGGCAGCCGACTATCGACGTATGCTGGGTAACAATATGGAGATCTTCCATCGCCATGGACTGCTGGTTGCCCTGACCGATATGAGTGACTCGGAACTCAACGCCGACTTCGGGCTAAAAGTGCCGGTAGTGGCAAATTTGTTTACCGAACTCAAGCTAGAGTGGACCTATGATAATCAACCGGCTCTGGGGACGCGATCTTCTGATAGCCAGCTGACCATAGGTGTTAATTACAGCTGGTAGCTGACAACGGAAAGTAGATCTCTAACGCATTAATTGAATGGGCGGTTCCTGCAGCGCGGCAAACTGTTCCCGCAGCTGCAGTATATGCTCGCTCCAATAGCGCGGAGTGTTAAACCAGGTAAAAGCCCGAGGGAAAGCTGGGTCTGACCAGCGCCGCGCTATCCATGCACTGTGATGCATAATCCGCAATGTACGCATCACTTCAATGAGCTTCAGCTCGCGAATATCAAAATCATAGAACTCGCTATAACCTTCCACTAACTCTGCGATTTGCAATGTCTGCTCCTGACGATCACCGGACAGCAGCATCCATAAATCCTGGATCGCCGGTGCCATACGTGAATCATCAAAATCGACAAAATGGGGGTTGTCATCGCGCCAGAGAATATTTCCAGAGTGGCAGTCGCCGTGGACACGGATGTGGTTAATCTCGCCGTAGTCTTCGAGAATTTCCTCAACCTTTTTCATAATATCCAGAGCTAAGGAATCATAAGCCGGACGCAGACCATCGGGAATAAACTGCTCGCTGATCAACTTATAGGAATTCCAACCAAAGGCTTTGCTGTCTAATTTTGGACGATGCTTAAACGGCTTAGTCGCACCGATGCCATGGATCCGCCCCATTAGCCGCCCGAGAATAAATAGATTATCGAGATTATCCAGCTCCGGTGCACGACCGCCTTTACGCTGAAACAACGCAAAACTAAAGCCGCCAAACTGGTTCAGACTGTTGCCGTCTGGACCGCACCAGGGCGGTACTACTGGCAATTCCTGCTCCACCAACTGAAAACAAAATTTATGCTCTTCGAGAATCTGCTCGCGACTCCAGCGATCGGGACGATAGAACTTGGCGATCATCGGCGTCTCATCTTCGATACCCACCTGATAGACACGATTTTCATAGCTATTCAGTGCCAACAGACGTCCGTCACTGACAAAACCGGCGCTCTCAACAGCATCGATCAACAGATCCGGACTAAGACTATCAAAGGGGTGGCTTTTAGATTCGGACATTGGGGCAACCATTAGCTGAGTTGCGCGGAGTTTACACTGATGAGCTCAGTCAGGAGAGACTTTTGAGCGCAGAGACTTCTGCTTGCCGTGCAGAGTCTTTTTATCCATACGCCGGCGCTGAGACCCTTTGGTCGGCTTGGTCGGACGGCGAACCTTTGGCGTGTAGCTCACTTCAACCAGCAGCTGCACCAACCGATCCAGCGCTTCCTGACGATTTTTTTCCTGACTGCGAGTGCTTTGCGCCTTGATCACAATCACCCCCTCTTTGGAGATACGCTGATCGCTGAGTCTCAGCAGTCGTTGCTTAAATAACTCCGGCAGAGAGGATTGCTTTACATCAAAGCGCAGATGAATAGCTGAAGAGACTTTATTCACGTGCTGGCCACCAGGACCCTGTGAGCGCACCGCCGACAGCTCAATTTCGCTATCGGGTATCGATACTCCGGCAGTGATAGTCAACATGGCTAAGCAGTGGCCTCAATAAATTCAAAACGGGCAACGGTTTTGCCCTCAACCTCAAGGGTTTCCATAAACATAGTCAGGGGGCGAACCCAGAGACCGAAATCCCCATAGAGTGTTTTGTAAACGGCCATCATCTCCTCTGTCTCGCTGTGTTGTGCGACGCCAATCACTTCGTAGAGATTGCCTTTGTAGTGCTTATAAATTCCTGGTGCGAGCTTCATATTAAGGTCTTTCTATTATAGTAGTAGATAGGTTTATTTTATTCGACAAACTCAACTGCAGCTCATCACCTAAGGTCAAAGGTCCAACACCAGCGGGGGTGCCTGTGAGCACAATATCACCTGGCTGCAAGGTAAAGAACTGGCTGATATAGGCCAGCAGCGGCAGCACCGGCGTGAGCATATCGGAACTATTGCCATTCTGTTTTAACTCACCATTTTGACGCAACTGAATCTGCTGAACCTGCAAATCTACTGCCGGCGTTGTAACAAAGGCGGATATGGGACAGGCCCCGTCAAAGGCCTTGGCTTTCTCCCAGGGCAGACTTTTCTGTTTTAGTTCGGCCTGTAAATCTCGCAGAGTTAAATCAAGCGCAATGCCAATACCGGCGATGGCATCTGCTGCCTGTTGTTCAGAACAGTTGGTTAAAGGCTGGTCAATCAATATGGTCATCTCGGCTTCAAAGTGGCAGGCGCCCCAGGCAGTGGGAATTGCCACAGGTCCATCCAGGGTAACCAAGGCTGTACTCGGCTTAATAAACAGTACCGGTTCGGTGGGAACCGGATTATTCAGCTCTTTGGCATGTTCGGCATAGTTTCTGCCGACGCAGACAACCTTTCCCAGAGGCAATGACACGGGAACGCCATCGACAATGTGGATATAATCTGACATTGAGTTTCCTTAAAACAAAATAAGCGGGCGAGAAAGAGGCCTAGATTAAGAGGGCTGGCTAATATTACAAGCCTGTTAAAAGATAATTGGCCTGTTGTCATTAAGTAGCAGCGCGCCTTTAACCACCCGGTAAATTGCCCACAGAGTGAGAATCCCCCAGACTAGCCAGCCCAGCAGTAACAGCCAAGATATTAGACCCACTACCCACCACAACAGTCCAAACCAAAAGGTACTTAGCTGCCAGCGAAAATGGGTTTCTAGCCAAGTGCCTCGAACACTATCGCGCTTTATATAATTGACCATCATCGCGGCAATCCAGGTCAACCCTCCAGTGAGGAAACCAAAACCCTGTAATATATAGACGAGGAACGCGAGATTTTTGCGCTCTGCCAACGAGGGATCGAGAAACTCCGAGTCGGTAACATCGTCATTGGTGATCATGGGATTTACTCTTTTAACTTAGAGGGCTTGTTTTCGGAGGCCGGCTACTAAAAGGTAGAAGGCTTAGTCAAACAACTTGCCCGGATTCATAATATGGTTGGGATCAAAGGCTCGCTTAATACTACGCATCATATCCATTTCAACTGCGGATCGGGAGTAGTGGAGGTAATCTTTCTTCAGCAACCCGACCCCGTGCTCAGCGGAAACACTGCCTTCGTGTTTAGCCAATAGCTGACCAATCTCAGCGCTGACATTAACACATTTGTTGTAGAACTGATCCAGCGAAAGAAGTTCAGGCTTAAGAATATTAAGGTGTAAATTACCATCGCCAATATGGCCGTACCAGATAATTTCAAAATCTGGATACTGCTCCATCACCAACTGATCAACCTCCCCAAGAAAATCTGCCATACGCGAGATGCGCACTGAGATATCATTTTTATAAGGCTGCCACTGCCACAGTGTCTCGGAAATATCCTCGCGCAATTGCCACAAATTTTTCGCCTGAGAGAGACTTTGGCTGATCACCCCATCCATCACCCAGCCCTTACCTACACAGTGTTCAAACAGAGCCATCGCCTTATTCACAATCTCTGGGCTGCTGTGTTCGAATTCGAGTAGTGCGTAAAAAGCGGTCTCAGTTTGAAACGGTACGGCGTGACCGCGGTGGGCAACGACTTTATCTAGAGCCTGCTGAGAGAAAAACTCAAAGGCACTGAGATCCAGATCACGACTGAAGCAGCCCAACACATCGACAATCTCGGCAAAATTTTCAATCCCCAACACCATCACCGATGATTCCAACGGCGCTCGCGCCAACTGAATAGTCGCTTCGCAGATCAGCCCCAGTGTTCCCTCAGAGCCAATAAATAGATGGCGTAGATCGTAACCAGTATTGTTTTTTGCTAGGCCTTTATTCAGTTCAATGACATCACCGGCTCCGTTAACCACTTTGAGGCCAGCAACCCAATTGCGCGTCATACCATACTTAATCACTTTGATGCCGCCTGCATTGGTGGCGATATTGCCGCCAATCTGGCTGGATCCCGAGGAGGCAAAGTCCACCGGGTAAAAGAGCCCTTGCTCCTCGGCAAATTGCTGTAACTGCCCAGTGATCATGCCAGCACCCACTGTGACGCTGCGATCCATAGGATTAAATTCAATAACCTGATTTATTCGATCAAGAGCCACCACCAGCTCGCCATTCTTTGCCACTGCACCGCCGCTGAGGCCAGTCCTTCCTCCAGAGGGCACAATGGCTAAATTGCATTGATTGGCAAGGCGCACGATAGACTGAACCTCTTCCACCGTTCCTGGCAGAACCACCCCGCAGGGTGCCGCTTGCCACAATGTGGTTCTATCGACACCAAAGCGCTGTAAATCGTCTGCTTCGAGCAGTAGCCTTGACTCGCCAACAATGGCGATTAGTTGTTCGATAATCCGCTGGGGTAACATTTTGACTGATCCTTTTGATACCTTCGACCGGTAAACGGCAGATGAAAATAAGCAGGGCGCCACCGGCCCTTCCCCTTGGGGAAGCAATAATATCATCGAGTTCTTGATTTAAATCTGTTTCGGAAGCTGAAAGAGCATTTTGACCGCAATAAGTTCACCATAAACCCTCGATAATGCTGTCCTAGAACTAACGCGCCGAGAACAAAAAACAGCTAACCGCACCATTTCGGCCCTTTCCCTTGCTCTAAATCAAGAAAAATGGTTAAAAATTGATCAAAACAGCGGTTTATTTGATTAAAAACCGTGCAAATATTAGCCAAATCAAGAAAAACCCAATACACTGCTCGGTCTGAATTGACGGTTGCACACTTTAGTGTCTGTTGAAACAGTAATGCCTTTATTAGATGGCTGGTGCGTTAAGCAAAAGCCCTACCATAAAGGTGTAGGCTAGCCCCGTTACGAGGCTGGATATTTTAGATGCCTTAAACGGTACACAATTTTTATTTATAAGTGAGGTTAGTTATGTCGGATAGAGTTTCTGGCACTGTTAAGTGGTTCAACGACAGTAAAGGTTTTGGTTTCATCGAGCAAGAAGGCGGCGGTGACGTATTTGTTCACCACAGCGCAATCCAAGCTGATGGTTTCAAATCTCTGAAAGAAGGCCAAGCAGTAACTATGGAAGTTACTCAAGGTCAGAAAGGCGCTCAAGCTGAGAACGTAGTTGCCGATTAATTTCTGATCACGCCTTTTGGCAGAATCAGTAAATTATGAAAAACCCGATAAGAAATTATCGGGTTTTTTTATGCCTTGAAAAAAGTATCAGGCAAAGATAACAGTTACCCGCGCACAGAATTCGACTAAATAGACTTGGCAAGACTGGGGGCACTAAGAGAGAACGCGTACGTAGCGAGAAAGCGCATTTAAAGAGCGAGAAAGCGTATTAAGAGGCCAAGCGAGAAAACATATTAAGAGACCAAGCGAGAAAGCGCACCTAAAGAGCAAAAAAGCGCATGTAAAAAAATCTCAGACAAAAAAAATCCCACCAATCGGCAGGATTTTTCGACAAGCTAGAAGCCGCTTACTTAATCTTGGCTTCTTTGTAGATCACATGCTTGCGGATCGTGGGATCATACTTCTTGATCTCCATTTTCTCAGGCATATTGCGCTTGTTTTTATCTGTAGTGTAGAAGTGTCCAGTGCCAGCACTGGATACCAAACGAATCTTTTCTCTCGCTGATTTAGCCATCAGTAGTCTCCTTAGACCTTCTCGCCACGAGCCAGAAGCTCAGACAAAACTGTTTCAATACCTTTTTTGTCAATGATACGCATACCTTTTGTCGATACACGAAGCTTAACAAAGCGTTTTTCAGCTTCAACCCAAAAACGGTGGGAATGAAGGTTTGGCTCAAAGCGTCGACGTGTTCTGTTTTTCGCGTGAGATACATTGTTTCCAGCCATTGGGCGCTTGCCTGTGACTTGACATACTCTGGACATTTCTACTGCCTCTGATTGCAATTGTGGTGACCGAATCGTAATCCGCTCATCACGTGAATTCTGGATATCTAACCCTAGTTGCAGGACCCTCCCGCAAAGGGGCGCAATTTATACCAGAAAGGCCAATCTGAATCAAACGAAATTGCCGGATTAGACCGGATTGAGGGATTTAATTGGCATAAGCTCATAATTTGCCCCGCTGGGCCAGAGAGACAACCTCGCCGCGGCCAATAACCAAATGATCGAGCAAGCGGATCTCAACCAGATTAAGCGCCTGCTTTAGACGCCGAGTTATATCTATATCCGCCTGACTGGGCTCAGCCAATCCCGACGGATGGTTGTGGGCAATAATCACCGCAGCAGCATTTTTGCGCAGAGCGCGAGCCACGACTTCGCGGGGATGAACACTGGCCGCATCCACAGTTCCCTGAAACAGTTCATTGGTATCAATTAGCTGATGCTTGCTATCCAGCAGTAGCATCATAAACACTTCGCGCTTGTAATCGCGCATCTGCACCGAGAGATAATCGCTGACCTTTTCCGGACTGGTAAACACCGGCTGACCTTCGAGCTGCTCCTGGAGGTAACGGCGGGTCAACTCCACTGACGCCTTGAGCTGGACAAACTTGGCCGTGCCCACCCCCTTGGCTTTGCAGAAGGTAGCGTGGTCCGAACTGATCAATGCCCCGAGACCACCAAACTCCTTAATTAAATCCCGCGCCAGATCAATCGCGGTAATTCCCGGCAGTCCAGTGCGCAGAAAAATTGCCAGTAACTCGGCATCAGATAGTGCCGACGCCCCCCGAAGAATTAGCTTTTCGCGCGGCCGTTCATTTATCGGCCAGTGGGTTATAGCCATAGTAAGTCCTTATTTATTGCTACAGAAATCCTGCTCTTAATGGTATCTTACAGGCTTTATTTGAGCTGTCCGGACGATTAATGAGCACCCTTTCAAACAAACGAATAATAGTCGGCATCAGTGGCGGCATAGCGGCTTATAAAAGTGCCGAAGTCGTCAGGCGATTACAGGACGCCGGTGCTGAAGTTCGCGTAGTCATGACACCGGGTGCCGAAGAGTTTATTCGTCCACTAACATTGCAGGCACTCTCAGGTCATCCGGTACATGCCGACCTGCTCGATCCAGAAGCCGAAGCGGGCATGGGCCATATTGAATTAGCGCGCTGGGCCGATCTAGTTTTGATTGCGCCGGCCACAGCCGACTTTATTGCGACCATGGTCCACGGTCGCGCCAACAGCTTATTAAATGCTATTTATCTGGCGACGCCAGCAATAGTTGCTGTGGCTCCGGCCATGAATCAAGGCATGTGGTCACACCCAGCCACCACAGCTAATGTGGATCAGCTAAGTCAGCGCCAGGTGAAAGTATTTGGCCCAGACAGCGGCATTCAAGCCTGTGGTGATATTGGCCCAGGACGCATGCAGCAACCTGACATATTGGTTGAGCAAGTTGGCGCCTGCTTTGCCTCAATGCAGTTGAGCGGTAAGAAGCTGGTGATTACTGCCGGACCCACTCGCGAGGCCATAGATCCGGTGCGCTATATCAGTAACCACAGCTCTGGGAAAATGGGTTATGCGCTAGCTGAAGCTGCTATTGAAGCTGGCGCAGAGGTCACGCTGATCTCAGGGCCAGTGGATCTCGAACCGCCCCAGCGCTGCACAGTAATTCCAGTGATTTCTGCCGCCGATATGCACAGGGCCACTATGAGTGCCTGCGCCGATGCCAATATTCTGATCGCTTCAGCTGCAGTAGCCGACTACCGACCCGTGACTGTTGCCACCCAGAAGATGAAAAAACACGCGGATGCCATGACCCTTGAGCTGGAAAAAAATGTCGATATTGTCAGCGCTGCAGCCAGTGAATATGAAAACCTATTTGTCGTCGGCTTTGCCGCAGAGACTCAAGATGTAGAGAGCTATGCGCGGGGTAAGCTCGAACGCAAAGGCCTAGACGCCATAGTCGCCAATGATGTGTCACGCAGCGACGTGGGCTTTAACAGTGATAATAACGAAGCCTGGTGGATCAGCGCAGACACCAGTAAGACCTTTAGTATAAGGAGTAAAACGCAACTGGCTCGCGACATTGTCGCCGCTATAGCTGAGCAGCTCGGTTAGCGAGTGCCACGCCAATAAAGCCAGCCTGTTGCCACTTGAAATGGATCTAGTAAAAGAAAGAGAACATCTCAGCTCGGCCTATATTCCGGAGCTGGTATTTCGCGACTATGATATTCGCGGCCTCGCCGACAGCGAAATAAACCCTCAGTTCGCGAGAAGTCTTGGCCATGCCCTGGGCAACTTAATAGGCAGCGCTAATCCAGCCCCTCTAGCCAGCTCTTTACCCGAGCATAGATTCCAACATTCAGTCTATGTGGGTCGCGACGCGCGACTAAGCTCAACGGGCCTGGCTGCAGCCCTTAAAGAGGGCCTAGTAGCCTGCGGCTGCAATGTTATCGACCTTGGCGAAATCACCACACCAGCGCTGAATTTTGCCGTGCATCATGGCAACCAAAGTGGCAACGGCATCATGGTCACCGCAAGTCATAACCCAGCCACCTATAACGGTTTTAAAATCATTCTTCAGCACCAGGTTATTTCCGGAGAAACGCTGCAGCAATTAATCCCGATGATGCGTGCTGAAAAGCCCCCTAGTGGTCAGCCCACCGAAGGCGCGGGAAGTCAGATCGAAGCCGATATAGTCAGCCAATATCTCGACCATATTGTAAATATCAGCAGGGTAAGTGAATCATTTAAGCTGGTTATTGATGGCGCCAATAGCGTACCCGGGCCCATTGCAACTCAGCTATTTGATCGTCTTGGCTGCCTCGCCTTTCCTCTCTTCTGTGATATCGACGGGTCCTTCCCGAACCACCCTCCAAATCCAGCAGACGAGAACAACCTTATCGATCTGCAGCGCCAGGTGGTCGAACAGCAAGCGGAGCTCGGCCTGGCATTCGATGGTGACGGTGATCGCGTAGTGGTTATCTCTGGTAGCGGAAAAATCGTCTGGCCCGATCAGCTAATGATGATCTTTGCCCGAGATGTGCTCGCCCATCACCCCGGCGCAGATATTGTTTTCGACGTCAAGAGCAGCAGTCGTCTGGCGGATATTATTTGCCAGTATGGCGGCAATCCGGTGATGTGCAAAACTGGCCATGCCCATGTAAGGAGGCAGGTGCTCGACAACAATTCCCCTCTGGGCGGCGAATTCAGCGGCCATATTTTCTTTAATGACCGCTGGCGGGGATTTGATGATGGACTTTACGCAGCAGTGCGCCTGCTGGAAATTCTCTGTGAGCGGCAACAAACTCTAGATCAAGTTATCGACGAACTGGAGACCAGCGTCTCCACCGCCGAGATTTTATTGCCCGTGCCTGAAGATGAAAAATTTGACCTGATGAAAACTCTCTCGGCCGGCTGCCAATTTCCTCAAGCCCATGTCATCTGTCTCGACGGATTGCGTGTAGAATACCCCTCTGCCTGGGGGCTTATCAGAGCATCAAATACCTCAGCAAACCTAACTTTGAGATTTGAAGCAGACGACGAATATGCCATGGTCGAGATCAAAGCGACCTTTTGTAAAGAGCTGTCGCCCTTTATCAACAACATAAAAGAATATATTTAATATGTCATTAACTAGCACCGAAGCCAAGACCACAGCAGAAGTGATTGCTCGCACACTACCCTATATTCAGCGTTTTTCGGGTAAGACCGTAGTCGTAAAATACGGCGGCAACGCCATGGGTGATAACAAACTGCAGCAGAGCTTTGCCCGAGATATAGTCCTGATGAAGGCGGTGGGTATCAATCCAGTGGTAGTACACGGCGGCGGTCCACAGATCGGCGAACTGCTTGAGCGTCTATCCATCGAATCAAAATTTATTGACGGCATGCGTGTCACCGACAGCAAGACCATGGATGTGGTGGAGATGGTTCTAGGCGCCACGGTAAACAAAGAAATTGTCAATATGATCAGTGCCGCTGGCGGCCGAGCATTTGGCGTCACCGGTAAAGACGGTCAACTCATTAAAGCCAAAAAACTGGTGGTCTCCCACAAGACTCCAGATATGTCAGCACCGGAAATTATCGATATAGGCCAGGTGGGTGAAGTAGCCTCAATTGATACCAGCGTGATCAATATGCTGGTGGATGGCGGATATATCCCGGTAATAGCGCCCATCGGTGTTGGCGAAGACGGCGCTTCCTACAATATTAATGCCGATTTAGTCGCCGGGAAAATGGCCGAAGTGCTCGGCGCTGAAAAACTGATATTGCTAACCAATGTCGCCGGCCTAAAAGATAAGAGTGGCGAAATCCTCACTGGACTCACCACCAACCGCGTCAATCAACTGATCGCCGATGAAACCATTTACGGCGGCATGCTGCCGAAAATTCGCTGCGCCCTAGATGCAGTCAAAGCCGGCGTAAATAGCGCGCATATTATCGACGGTCGAGTAGAGCACGCCGTAATGCTAGAAATCTTTACCGACGAAGGCGTCGGCACCCTAATAACAAACTGTGACAACAGTGAAGAGGAAAGCGCCTAATGGCTAAAAAACCCAGTACTCGTGCCCAGGAAATTCTCCAGGCCCTAGCCCGCATGCTTGAAAATTCAGGTGGTGGGCGTATTACCACTGCCGCACTGGCCGCGGAAGTGGGCGTGTCGGAAGCCGCTCTATACAGACATTTCCCCAGCAAAACCCGTATGTATGAAGGGTTGATCGACTTTATTGATGAGACCATTTTTGCTCGGGTGCGCGGTATTGTCAGCGACGAGCCAGACCCGATTAATCAGTGCTACCGCATCCTCAGCCTAGTACTGGCGTTCTCAGAAAAAAATCCGGGTATCACGCGTATTCTGAATGGCGATGCACTGACCGGCGAGACTGAGCGACTGCATGATCGCGTAGCGCAGTTTTTTGACCGTTTGGAATCTCAGCTTAAGCAGATTCTGCGCGAAGCGGAAATTCGCGATGGTTTAAAGCTCCAAGTGCCTGTCGCCACTGCAGCCAATTTAATGCTCTGCAGTGCCGACGGAAAAATCAGTCAATTTGTGCGCAGTCAATTTAAGACTCCACCCACTCAGAACTGGCAGGAACAGTGGCAGTTGTTGACTGCCGCCATGTTTGAATAATCTCTATAGACAGGCTATTAGTGCGACGCGGTTACTTCCGTGCGCGCACTAATAGTGGTTTGACTAGACGCCGTACTGCTCTCTGTAACCTTCAATCGCAGCAATCAAATCATCGTTCTCAGGCTTGGCTTTCAAATAGTCGGTAATGTCGCCAATATCGACAATGCCCACCACTGGGATGGAAAAATCTCTCTCCACTTCCTGAATCGCCGATAGCTCAGATTTACCCTTTTCTTTGCGATCCAGACCAATCACCACACCAGCGGCTGTAGCACCAGCGCTGTCGACAATTTGCATCACTTCGCGAATCGCTGTACCTGCGGTTATCACATCATCAATAATTAATACGCGACCTTCGAGTGGGGCACCGACCATGCTGCCACCTTCGCCATGGTTCTTTGCCTCTTTGCGGTTAAAACAGTAAGGCACATCGCGATCGTAGTGATCGGCAAGGGCGATTGAGGTTGCTGCCGCCAGGGTAATGCCTTTATAGGCTGGACCAAATAACACATCAAATTCAATGCCTGACTCGATGATGGCGGCGGCATAGCTGCGCCCCAACTCAGCCAGTGCGCGACCTGTATAAAATTGGCCGGCATTAAAAAAGTATGGTGAAACGCGGCCAGACTTAAGGGTGAACTCGCCAAACTTGAGTGCACCACTGCGCAGGCCGTTGTCGATAAATAGGGTTTTGTAATTGTTTTCAGTTGTCATAATATTTTTCGCTGCTGTTGTTTTTAGTCGTCCAACTACTCTTACTGGGCTCTCTATTATTGAGCTAATGCCATCTTCTGCACGCGCACTAAATCAGCGATGCCCTGTTTGGCCAACGCTAACATGGCGCTCAACTCCTCGGTGCTAAAAGGTGCGGCCTCGGCTGTTCCCTGAACTTCAATAAAGCCACCCTCACTGTTCATCACCACATTCATATCGGTTTCAGCTTTGGAGTCTTCGGGATAATCCAAATCCAGTACTGGCGTACCCTTATACATACCCACAGATACTGAGGCAATCATGGTTAACAGGGGATCGTCGAGAATGGCTTTTTTACGTTGCAGGTGACGGATCGCGTCGACCATGGCGACACAGGCGCCAGTAATAGAAGCAGTACGAGTACCGCCATCGGCTTGGATAACATCGCAGTCGATATTAATAGTGTGCTCGCCGAGCTTTTTCATATCCACGGCGGCTCTTAGAGAACGGCCAATCAAACGTTGGATCTCCTGGGTGCGGCCGCCTTGCTTGCCACGTGCCGCTTCGCGATCCATTCTCGAGCCAGTGGAACGAGGCAACATACCGTATTCAGCGGTTACCCAACCTTCGCCTTTACCGCGCAAAAATCGTGGTACGCCGGGCGTTACGCTGGCAGTACAGATAACTTTAGTTTTGCCAAATTCAATCAGCACAGAGCCCTCTGCATGACAGGTGAAATCGCGTGTAATTTTTACTTGTCGAAGTTGCTCTGGGCGTCGGCCACTGGGTCGAGTCATAATTTTTCCCTGGTTCGGATGCTGATGAAATAAAAGTGGCGCGAAGTGTAGCAAATCTACCAACCTGTTGACCGCCTTTGTTACCATGGCGCATCGTAAATTTTTCTACTGGAGATACCATGGCTCGGAGTATGACCGCATTTGCCCGCTGCAGCACAGAGTTCAGCTGGGGTTCAGTCACCTGTGAACTGCGCTCAGTTAATCACCGCTTTCTAGAAACCGGCTTTCGCCTTCCGGACAGCCTGCGCCCCATCGAAATGCCTCTGCGGGAAATCGCTCGCAAAAAGCTCAGCCGCGGCAAGGTGGACTGTTCATTGCAACTGGCCTTCAATAATGCCGATGCCAGCCTCGAAGCGGATCTCGAATTAGCCAAGCGCATGATTACCATGGCGGAGACCATCGGTGCTGAAATGCAGTCTCCAGCGCCTATTTCACCATTAGAAATTATGCGTTGGCCGGGTATTCTTCAGGAGCAAATGGTGGATGCTGAAGCCCTTCACCAGGCTGCCACCGAAACCTATAAAGCCACCGTCGAGCAACTTCTCGAAGGGCGCAAGCGCGAGGGGGACAAACTCGCGGAGATGATAGAGCAGCGGCTGGCAGGCATTGAACAGCAGTTGGTTATTGTGCGCGACCATCTGCCCGCGATCCTCAGTGATCAGCGCAAGCGCCTCGAACAAAAGCTCAGCGATCTCAAGGAACAGTTTGACGCTGATCGCCTTGAACAAGAGATGGTAATTATTGCCAATCGCACCGATGTAGACGAAGAACTGGATCGTTTGGAAGCCCATATCAGTGAGATCCGTCGGGTATTAACCGGCAGAGAGTCCATAGGTCGACGTCTGGATTTTTTGATGCAAGAGCTCAATCGAGAAGCCAACACGCTGGGCTCAAAATCCATCGCTGGCGTGACCACTCAGGCCTCGGTGGAACTGAAGGTACTGATCGAGCAAATGCGCGAGCAGATACAAAATATTGAGTAATCGTCACGCAGCTATAGATGGTACCGGCCTGATGAGAAAGTGGCTGGCGGTTGCGGTGGTTATTTGGCTGGCGCTTGGCAGTGGCCAAAGTCTGGCATTTGGTGTCGATGGCCACCGTATTATTGTCCGCATTGCGGAAAATCATCTAACACCCAAAACCGCTGTCGCCCTGGTTCAGATTAGTGGTGGCAAGACTCTGACAGAGCTGGCTCTCTGGCCTGATCAGATTCGCGGCCAGCAAAAGTGGTTCCACACCAAACCCTGGCACTATATCAATATCAAAGACCAAGAGCGCTTTGCCGATCTGCGCCGCAGCCCCAGGGGCGATGTGCTCAGCGCACTAAATCAATCCTACAGACAACTTAAAAACTCCAAAACAGACAGCCAACAACGTCGGGAAGCCCTGGCATTTTTTCTGCATCTGGTTGGAGATATCCACCAACCCCTGCATGTGGGTCGCTATAGTGATCTCGGTGGCAACCGCATAGGGATCAAATGGCTGGGTAAAAATAAACGTCGCAATCTGCACTGGGCCTGGGACAGCGGCCTGATTCAAGACGATCAATTAACAGTCGATCAGTACAGTGCGCTACTAGGGGCACCCACCGCACATCAACGGGACAATTGGCTGGGTCAAAATTTTTTAGACTGGGCTGCAGAATCAAAGATATTGCGGGCACAGGTCTATGAGTTTGGTCAGCCTGCTCAAAAAGGGCCTGTCACTATAGATAGGCTCTATATAGAGCGCACCAAACCCCTGATAAAGAAGCGATTGCTGATGGCCGGTGTCCGCCTCGCCGACTGTTTAAATCGAATTTTTGATGTCGAGGCTGTCACGGTATTGGAGGCAGATAAAAATGCCTGTGAAACCGGCGGGCATCTGGAATAATTTTCCCGCTACTGTAAACTTCATAAAATCTTTCAGCTCTCTAAGGTAACGGAACCGTAAAACATATGGCAACAGGTATTCTCTTTATTATCTCCGCCCCTTCCGGTGCCGGTAAAACTAGCTTGGTCGCAGAGCTGCTCAACAATATGAGCAATATCAAAGCTTCTATCTCCCATACCACCAGAGACCGTCGCCCAGGCGAAGTGGATGCAGTGAACTACCACTTTACCTCGCGCGAGCAGTTTGTCGAGATGATCGAGCAGGGCGCTTTTTTAGAACACGCCGAAGTATTTGGTAATTTCTACGGCACGTCCCAGCAGTGGGTTGCCGACACCTTGGCCGGCGGCGAAGATGTAATTCTGGAAATCGATTGGCAGGGTGCCGCCCAGGTGCGCAAACTGTTCCCTGAGAGCACGAGCATTTTTATTCTGCCGCCCTCAAAACAGGCTCTGCGGGAACGCCTGCACAAACGTGCTCAGGATGACTCAGAGGTTATCGAAAAGCGCATTGCCGCCGCTACCGAAGAGATGAGTCACTACGTTGAAGCAGACTTTCTGGTCGTGAATGACAATTTTGATACGGCTCTGCAACAGATGATGTCGATTGTCAGCGCACAACACTGTCGTCTGCCGGTTTCTGGCCAGGAAGATTTGATCTCAGACCTTTTAACTTAGAGACGCCTCAGCGAATTATCTTAGAGCCGCCTCAGCGAATTGTCCTAGCACCGCTCAAGGTAAAGTTATTCTCCCGAGTTTATTGTCGTAGCGCCGCGCTTTAGGTAAACTGGGCGACTCGGCAGCATTGGGCTGCGATAAAGTTAAAATTATTTACCCCGGCGGAATAAAAATGGCTCGCATTACTGTAGAAGATTGTTTGGATCATGTTGATAATCGTTTTGAACTGGTCATGGTTGGCTCCAAGCGTGCACGCCAAATTGCCACTGGCGGACGTCCTGCCCTGGTTCCTGAAGAGAATGACAAACCAACCGTTATTGCGCTGCGCGAAATCGAAGCCGGTTTAGTCACAGCGGCCATTCTTACTGAGAAGCCCCAAGACTACGAAATTCTTGATGCAGCCGAAGAAGAGCTGGAAATGGATGCTGATGCAGCCGTTATTGCTGCAATAGAAGCTGCCCTAGCTCCTGAAGGCGCTGCTGACGAGACTGCTGCTGAAGAAACTGCTGAGCCTGACTTGGCTGCCGCACTCGAAGCCGCTATGGCAGCTGAAGCTCTCAATACGGCTGAAGCACCAGAAACTCCAGCGGCACCAGAAGAACCTACTGTCTAAGGTTTTAGTCGCTATCAGGGAGAGAGTCATTTGGCGCTGCGATTACTGCTAGACAAACTCTCTTACTACCTCGAAGTTAAAGAAGTCCGCCGTGTTGAGCGGGCCTATACCTTTGCTGAAAAGTGCCATGAGGGCCAGCTGCGTCAAAGTGGCGACCCTTATATTACGCACCCCCTCGCAGTAGCCCATATTCTTGCTGATATGCATATGGACCATGAAAGCCTTATGGCGGCCATGCTCCACGATGTGATTGAAGACACAGGCGTGACCAAAGGTCAGATCAGTCGGCGCTTTGGTCGGCCAGTGGCAGACTTAGTGGACGGCGTCAGTAAGCTCACCGGCATCGAGTTCGAATCCAAGGCCGAACAGCAGGCCGAAAGCTTTCAAAAAATGACTCTGGCCATGTCCCGCGATATTCGCGTGGTGTTGGTGAAACTCGCCGACCGCCTGCACAATATGCGCACCCTCGGCGTGCTATCCCCAGCCAAGCGTCGCCGTATTGCCCGGGAAACCCTGGATATATACGCCCCCATCGCCCAGCGCCTCGGTATCAACGATATTCGTCTCGAACTGGAAAATCTTGGCTTTGCCGCCATGTATCCACTGCGTCACCGGCGTCTGCGCGAGGCCATGAAGGCGGCAAAAAAGAATCGTAAAGAAGTGGTCGGCGAAATCCACCAATCCTTGGAAATACGCCTTGAGCAGGAAAAAGTCGAGGCCACGATCAAAAGTCGGGAAAAACATCTCTGGAGCATCTACCGCAAAATGCGCGAGAAAAAACGCTCCTTTCGCGACATTATGGATGTTTTCGCCTTTCGCCTAATTGTTACCAGTGTTGACGACTGCTACCGCACCCTGGGCATGATCCACAATATGTTTAAGCCCGTGCCAGGTGAGTTCAAGGACTATATTGCCATACCCAAGGCCAATGGTTACCAGTCACTGCATACAGTGCTTGTCGGTATGCACGGGGTAGTGATCGAAGTGCAGATCCGCACCATGGAAATGGAAGCCATGGCCAGCTACGGTATTGCTGCCCATTGGGAATACAAAGCCGGCAGGCAGACCGCCGATGTCAATCAGCGACGGGCAGCACGCTGGATTCAGGGTCTGCTGGAGATGCAGCAGCAGGCGGGCGACTCACTGGAGTTTCTCGAGCATGTAAAGGCTGACCTGTTCCCGGATGAAGTCTATGTCTTCACGCCCAACGGCAAGATTATCGAGCTGCCAACCGGTGCCACACCTATCGACTTTGCCTATTCAGTGCATACCGGACTGGGCAATAGCTGTATTGCCTGTCGCGTGGACGGTCAATTAACCCCTCTATCAGAGCAGCTGGACAGCGGGCAGCGTGTCGAAATTATCAGTGCCGCAGAGGCTCAGCCCAACCCCAACTGGCTAAACTTTGTTGTTACTGCGAAAGCCCGCAGCGCTATTCGCCACTACTTAAAAAATCAGCAGCATGATGAATCAGTGGATCTGGGCAAACGTCTGCTCGACCAATCGCTTAATCGTCTGGGTACACGCTATAAAGAGTTAAAGAAATCTCAGATCAAGCGCCTGTTAAAAGACACTGGTGCCTCGACCTTTGAATATATCTTGCAACAGATTGGCCTAGGTAATCGCGTGCCCTTTGCCGTGGCCAATGTGCTGGTGCCAGAGAATAAGCGCAAGCCGTTAGAAGAGAATAAAAAGTCGACCCTGCCGGTTATGATCGATGCCTCAGATGGGCTGCTGCTGCAATATGCGCGCTGCTGTCACCCGATTCCAGGGGATCCCATCCTAGGTCATATTTCTCCGGGTAAAGGACTGGTAATCCACCTAGAGACCTGCCGTAATCTACTGGAGATTCGCAACAATCCAGAGAAGTGCATGGCCCTGAGCTGGTCGAGTAAGCCTAAGGGAGAATTTCCAGTGGAGCTAAAAGTCGAGATCACACCAGAACGCGGTTTTATCGCCGCACTGGCATCTCGTATGACTGAAGCAGACGCCACTATTGAGCATATCAGCGTCGATGAAAAAGATGCCTTTACCAGCATAGTGGACGTAGTGCTCACCGTTCGCGATCGCATCCATCTTGCAGATATACTGCGGCGGGCGCGGGGACTAAAACAGGTTCGCCTGATTTACAGAGTTAAGAACTGACAGCCACTTAAGCAGCTATTTAGATAACCTTCGGAGACGATCGTGACCAATAAAGCCGTAATTCATACAGACAAAGCCCCAGCCGCTATAGGTACCTATTCTCAGGCCGTAAAGGTCAATAACACGGTTTACTTATCCGGGCAGATTCCTCTGATCCCCGACACCATGGAATTGATTGAGGGAGATATCGACGTGCAAATCCGCCAGGTATTCGACAACCTTAGTGAAGTCTGCGCTGCCTCCGGTGGTGATCTGAGCAATATCGTTAAGCTCAATATCTTCCTTACCGATCTAAGCAACTTCGCTACAGTCAATCAGGTCATGGGCGAGTATTTCCAACAGCCCTATCCGGCCCGCGCCGCCATTGGTGTCAGTGAACTGCCCAAAGGTGCTCAGGTTGAGATGGATGGTATTTTAGTTATTTAGGGCGGGTGTCAATTAACGATTGATAGCCCTCTTTATAACTGGGATAAAGAAATTCATAGCCACTGTCTAAGAGCCGCTGATTGCTACAGCGGCGAATGGCTTTTTGCTCAACAAGCTCATCCTCGAGCTCGACCTCTAATTGCTGTGCCAGCCAAATACGTAAGTCGTGTTGGGTTACTGGGGCGCAGTCAGTGCCTATATAGAGACTCTCTAGCGCTTTACCTGCATCAAAAGCGCGAACCAAATGTGCCAATACTCCTGCACAGTCCTCACTGTAAATCCGATTGCTCCACTGCTGGGGCTTTGCCGGACGGCCCTTGCCGGCAATAACCTGATCGAGCATACGGGTGCGCCCCGGCCCATAGATACCGGAAAACCTCACAATAACTGTGGCGCAGGGCAAGGTGGCGATCTGCTGCTCTGCCTCGAGTAGTAGCTTGCCGGAAAAGCTTAGGGCTGTGGTCGGCGACTGCTCATTCACCCAGTCACCATCGCAATCGCCATAGACACTGGTGCTGGAGACCCAGATCACTAGCTTGGGTACAGTTGTTGTAAGAGTCATGGCTTCGGCTAGTGTTTTGGCGCTGTCCACATAGGCGCGCTGATAGGCCTCGGGGGTAAATCCATCTGGCGTTAAAGTGGCGACTACTACATCAAAACCCTGATTTAAGACCTCTACCAAGCGATCTAGATCGGTCATGCTGCCGGCTAGGGGAGCGATAAAATCCGCCAGGGTCTGTGGATTGCGCTTTAAACCAAAGCAATCAAAATCATCGACTAAACGGGCTGCACTGCGACTGCCTATATCGCCACAGCCGGCGAACAATATTTTCAATCTATGTTTCCTATAGGGTGTATTTTGGCTATCATCAGTGCCAATTCAAAGGTAGCTAAGAGACTCTTACAAAACGGAGTAAGGTCAACCAATCGACGCTCAGTATAGCGGTTAAGAAACTCTAACGTGAATTGAGTATTGGTCTTTTCCAACACTCCATTGTTGACAGCAACCTTGCCGGGATTACACTCAGTTAATGACCTCCCTTCCACTACATAGTATCGGCGTCGAAAAGCTTCGCGGAGTCGGCCCACTGCTGTCTGCCAAACTGCAAAAGCTTGGCCTCTATACGGTTCAAGATCTGCTTTTTCATCTGCCGTTGCGCTATATAGATCGCACCAAAATCACCGCCATAGGCGGCGTGCAACCCCTAACCGAGGTGGTGATTGAAGGAGAAGTCCGCGGCAGCGATGTGGTCTTTGGCCTCCGTCGCAGCTTGGTCTGTCGTGTGCAGGATCACAGTGGCCTGATGACACTGCGCTTTTTCCACTTTAATCAAGCCCAGCAACAGAGTTTGCAGACGGGCACCAAGCTGCGCTGCTTTGGCGAAGTACGCCGCGGGAAGTCCGGGCTGGAGATGTATCATCCGGAATATCAGCTGCTCAATCAGGCCCAGCCACCGGCTCTGGCCGAAACCCTAACACCGATTTATCCGGCCACCGAGGGCGTTACCCAACAGCGTATTCGCGATCTTTGTGGCCAAGCCTTAAAACTGTTGGAACAGCACAGTATTGAAGACTGGCTGCCCGCCGAGCTGGCCAACAGCCACTCTAACTACTCCTTAGTCGATGCCCTGCATCTGCTGCACAATCCGCCGCCGGGCACTGCAATCAATCTGCTCGCCGAGGGCGAACACCCAGCGCAACAGCGTTTGGCCAGCGAAGAGTTAATTGCTCATCATTTAAGTCTGCTGCGTCTGCGGCAAAAAATTCAGCATCAGGCGGCACCGGCACTGCTGCCGGATCAGGCGGCCGCTGACCGCTTTTTGGCACAGCTACCCTTCACCCTCACCGGCGCTCAGCAGCGTGTTGCCAGTGATATCAGTGCCGATATCAGCCAGCCTATACCCATGCTGCGTTTGATTCAGGGGGATGTGGGCTCAGGTAAAACCGTGGTTGCCGGGCTGGGCGCGGTGCAGGCTGTGGCCAATGGTATGCAGGCGGCGCTGATGGCTCCCACCGAGATTCTCGCCGAGCAACATAGAGTCAATTTTGAAGCTTGGCTGGCGCCGTTAGGTATTCGTATCGCCTGGCTCACCGGCAAGCTAAAGGGCAAGGCTCGTGAAGTTCAGCTGGCGGCGATTGCCGACGGCAGTGCGCAAATTGTTATAGGTACCCATGCACTGTTTCAAGAGGCGGTGGAGTTTCATAATTTAGGTCTGACCATTATCGATGAACAGCATCGCTTTGGCGTGCACCAGCGTTTGGCTCTGCGTAAAAAAGGCGCGGTAATAGATGCTGAGCTTGATGAGGAGGGCTCCACACCTCATCAGCTAATTATGACCGCCACGCCTATTCCACGGACATTAGCCATGAGCGCCTATGCCGATCTGGACTGTTCGGTAATCGACGAACTGCCCCCAGGGCGCAAGCCCATTGAAACCGTGGTGCTCAACGAGCTGCGCCGCAACGATGTGATCGAACGAGTGCGTGCCTCCTGTCAGGATGGCCGCCAAGCCTATTGGGTCTGTACATTAATTGAAGAATCCGATGTGCTCGAAGCCCAGGCCGCAGAGGCCACGGCTCAGGAGCTGCAATTGCTGCTCTCAGAGCTCTCTGTAGGGTTGATTCACGGTCGCCTAAAGCCAAAAGAAAAAGTCCAGATAATGCAGGCCTTTAAAGCCGGTGAGATCAATCTGCTGGTGGCCACCACTGTGATTGAAGTGGGGGTGGATGTACCCAATGCCAGCCTGATGATTATCGAAAACTCCGAACGTTTAGGTCTATCTCAATTACACCAGCTGCGCGGGCGCGTCGGACGTGGCAGCCAGAGCAGCCACTGTGTACTGCTCTACAGTGCTCCCCTGTCGGGCAATGGCGCGGCGCGACTAAAGATTATGCGCGAGACCAACGATGGCTTTAAAATCGCGGAAAAAGATCTTGAGATCCGCGGGCCAGGAGAAGTGCTGGGTACCCGCCAAACCGGCGATATGCAGTTTCGCATTGCAGATTTGCAGCGCGACGCACATCTGCTGCCCGAGGTTAAGCGTATGGCAATCAAGCTTCTGCAAGAATACGCTGGCAATGTGGATCCACTGATCGGACGCTGGCTCGGTCACAGCGAACAATACGGGCAAGCTTAAGCAAAGCAGTATAGACTTGCAGGCATAAAATCTTCACAAGGGAAGGACAAATGACATTAAGTAATTCAATCTCCAATATCTTCGGTGTATCACCGATTAAGCCAATACAGAACCATATGGCGGAAGTGATCAACTGTGTCAGTAAATTGGAAGACTTTTTGAATGCCACCTTCGCCGATGACTGGGACACGGCCGCTGAAGTATTTGACCAGATTTCTGAAGCTGAGCAGAGCGCCGACAAGCTGAAAAAAGAGTTTCGCATGCATATGCCGAAAAGCTTGTTTATGCCCGTATCCAGAGGCGATCTGCTGAGTATCATCACCCAGCAGGACAACATTGCCAATCTCACCAAAGATATCTGCGGCATTATTCTTGGCCGCCAGATGAGCATCCCCAAGGCGCTGCATGGAGATTTTATCGGCTTTGTTGGCTCTTCAACTGTGACCTGCGAGAAGGCCCACGGCGCTATCAATGAGCTCGACGAGCTGCTAGAAACTGGCTTTGCTGGCTCTGAGGTAAAGTTTGTTCAGAAGTTGATTCGCGAACTCGCGGCTCAAGAACAAAAGGTCGACAAAAAAGAGCTCAAGCTGCGCAAGAAATTGTTTAATCTGGAAGCTGATTTGCCCCCGGTCAATGTGATTTTTATGTACAACATTATTGACCAAATCGGAGGGTTGGCTGACACTGCCGAGCAGATTGGCAACCAGGTTGAGCTGTTGCTCGCCAAATAACCGACAAAATAATAATAACGACTTAAAAGCTAAAAAGCTCGGGAATCGGTGCGATGGAATTTTTTACTGAATATGGAACCATCCTTATTCTGCTAGCAGCCTGCTGCGGCTTCTTTATGGCTTGGGGCGTGGGTGCCAATGATGTGGCTAACGCCATGGGCACCTCGGTGGGCTCTAAGGCGCTAACTATTAAACAGGCGATCCTAATCGCCATGGTGTTTGAATTCGCTGGCGCCTATTTGGCCGGTGGCGAAGTGACCTCCACCATCCGCAAAGGCATAGTCGACTCGGCGATCTTTAAGGATCGACCCGAAGATCTGGTCTTTGGTATGTTATCGGCTCTCTTGGCGGCGGGATCTTGGCTTGCCATCGCCAGCTTTAAGGGCTGGCCTGTATCCACAACCCATTCAATTGTTGGCGCTATTGTCGGTTTTGCCGCGGTGGGTGTCTCACCAGATGCAGTGAACTGGGGCAAGGTCGGTACCATCGTAATGAGTTGGCTGGTGTCGCCGATTATGGCGGGCACGCTATCGTTTTTGCTGTTCCGCAGCGTTCAGCATCTCATCCTGCTGCAGGATGACCCCTTTACCAAAGCCAAGCGCTATATCCCTATCTACATGTTTTTCGTCGGCTTTTTGATTGCCATGGTGACCTTAGTAAAAGGTCTCAAGCACGTCTTTAAAGATAACGGCATGACCCTGACATTCCTCGACAGCGCCATGATCGCATCGGTCGTTGGTATATTAGTTGCCATTCTCGGCAGCTATTTACTGTCCAGAGTGAAGCGGGATTTAAGCCTAGAGGTCAACAACCGCTTTGCTAATGTTGAACGTGTTTTCGCCGTATTAATGATCTTCACCGCCTGCAGTATGGCCTTTGCTCACGGTTCTAACGACGTGGCAAATGCTGTTGGCCCTCTGGCAGCAGTGGTTAGTATTGTCTCCTCAGGTGGTGATATTGCCGCTAAAACCTCGATGCCACCGTGGATATTATTGCTCGGTGGTGGCGGTATTGTTGTGGGTCTTGCCACCTATGGCTACAAAGTTATGGGCACCATTGGCCGCAAAATTACCGAGCTGACTCCCAGTCGCGGCTTTGCCGCCGAATTGGGTGCGGCAGCCACAGTGGTTATTGCGTCGGGCACAGGCTTGCCAATCTCTACCACACACACCTTGGTGGGTGCGGTATTAGGCGTGGGCCTGGCTCGGGGTATAGGAGCAATCGATCTGCGCATGGTGGGATCGATCTTCCTCTCGTGGCTGGTGACTCTGCCAGCGGGCGCTGGACTGTCGATTGTATTCTTCTTTGCCTTTAAGGCGTCTTTCGGACTGTAGAGACACTTTTCAAAGAAGCCCGCGCCTAACCTTTCAGTTGAGCGCGGGCTTTTTTTTCAGAGAGGGCTTTTAAGACTAGTGCTAGACCCAAGTTATTAGCGAGTCGTTTGGCTTGTTCAAACGTCTTGTACGTAGTTTTCTGCTCTACAGAAAACACGCAAAAGGAGCAGCAAAGGGACCAAAAAATAACCCCATCCATCCCCAAAATCGCCTGTTGCCGCCACGGTCTTTTGCGATCTTATAGCAGATCAAAATTGAAATGATATTTACTGCGACTAATGCATAGGCTATAAGCACTATCACAGTTCCTCGCTCTCGCGGTCTGTTTTCGCATGCTGCAGCATAAGGGCGCTCCGGATTAATTACTTTTAACAACTATCGCAAATAAAGCTGTCAACGGTTTCAATGCCCATTGATATTTCTTACAAAGCTTTTCAACAGCGTCAGCAAACCCCAGTTGCCTTGGGTGCTTTACGAGCTCTGCAACCTGAGACTGCAGCGCCTGGTACTCGGCGAAATCAATATTGTTATGAGCGGCGATATTGCTAATCGACTGCTCAAAGGTATCTAAATCTGCTGCCTGAAAAGTAGTCGACTGAGCCGTCTCTAGATGGCCATGGTCTCCCTGATTAATGCTGCCAATATTGACATGTCCACCAGTGACATTAACTTTTAGGTCTGAATTAGTCATGCCTTTGCTCCCTTAGCTACACCACCAATTTTATTCATGGCTCCCTGCACTACATTACCCATATTTACTTTTCCACCAGAGATATTAATATTCATTGCCTGCATTTTTTGGACTTTTAGTTCGCTGGTATCTATACCATTTTTATCCAGTTCAGTGATCATTGCATCAAAGACCACTTCGTGGATACAGCGCACCTGAGTCGCCACATCCATATCATTATAGGCACTGGAATAGATTGTTCTAACGCGGCTGATAAGATCGGTCTCGCGCTTAAAGTAGGGGCGAATCCAAAATAGAATGGTGAATAGCGAATAAGCGATCAGATTGAATTTAGCGTTTCTAACCAGATAGCCGCCAGCTAAAACCCGCCACTGGATGCTCCGCATTAAGCCATAGCTGGACTGATTTAGGATTAGAGTTATGGCTGTACCTCGTGAGGTTGGCGCGGACTCCGCTTTGAGAAAGCTGCGCTGCTCACAGTTTCTTAACTCAGGATCTGTATCGACAATTGATAACCCTTGCACCATGGTAATCGGCGTCTTCGCTTTTAAGCCAGCTTCAATGCTACTGCAGACATCTTTTTCAATACTGTAGGCATGGCTAAAAACATGTTGAAAACTACCAAACGCATGACCAAAATAACGAAACGGAAAATTCTTACTAAAACTGTTACCACTTGACTGAGTCTCACTAAGATCTTTTTTTAATAGCATCGATGTGACATATCCTGATATAGCTAAAAGCAGCAGTGACCCACCGACGGTTATTATTGCTAAGTAAATATGCGTGATAACCGCCATTGCTACGGTTCTTTTTTTGATCCGGTTATGAATGTTTTTTGAGTTTGTTAATTCCATTTTTCAATACTCTTTTTGGGATCTTCCTCAGCAACCCTTCTAGTGATTATGAAACGTATTTAAATAAACATACGCTTTATTTAAAACGTTATTTTTTACAGTCAATGATTCCCCTGTTGATTTTTTATTCGCTCGAATGTGTCATTCCCACGAATAATCTGTGACGCACTGTGCGTCCCATTAATCGTTAGGCTCCATAGACTGCTTATTTGGCCTTTGTATAAAAATCCTGTCCATGCAGTGATTGAGTTACAGGATGCTAGGGTACTTTGCCAAATCGTCGTAAAGGTAAGTGCAGTTCCATAGGCCCAGCCGGTGACTGGGTAGGCTATATTCTGGCAAGCATAGTCAGATTCTCGATTGATATAAGTACCTGTAATTAGACCAGTGTTACCAATAGAATCGATGGTTAAAGTCGAACCTCCTTGATTTTCCCAGACGGAAGGTGCTGGAATTGAGCTAACCGAATTGGCGTAACTCGCTGCGGAAAGTGACAGACTTATAAACAGAATTAATAACCACCTGCTAAAAATAGTTGAGCGCATAGTAGTGTCCTTTTTTATTACCTCAAAAAATACAACAGAGATTAGGTCGAGGCTTGTCCACAAATCCTTGCGCCGGCACTGCACGCAAATAGAACTCTCTGTTTATCTTTCCGCGCGCGGACACAAACCAATCAGTTATTGACTGAAAAAACTGCTATATTTGACTGGAATTAGTTAGCCACTTACTTATATGACAGGGGGTTTAGGGCTTTTTGTAGGCGCCTGAAACCCAGGGACTGGTAACGTCTGATGACTTAGCTTTAGGTAGGGACTCAGGAGAGGTATCACCAGATGCAGATTGGGCCCTCGCAGGCTTTGAGTCGGGCTTTGACTTAGCCTTTATCGACTCTGGCGGTAGTTTTGCAAATTTTGCCACATAGAGCTTTTCAACCTGCTCGCGAGCCCAGAGAGTCCTGCGCAAAAACTTGAGACTGGATTTTATCGAGGGGTCGCTCTTAAAGCAGTTGATCTTGACTCTCTCAGCCAGGTACGGGAAACCATAGCTGTCAACCAGCTGGGTCACCACTGCCTCAAGTGTAAGCCCGTGCAGTGGATTATTCGGCTGCTGATTTTTAGATTGAGCGTCTTTTGTCACAGTAATGCGCTACTCCGTGATGGCACTTTGATACTAGGCAAAGTATGAACAGACATAATTGGTAATCTGCTGCACTCTAACAGAAAATTTCGCCGCCGCTGGAACCTCAAATGCACTGCCACCAGTGTAAGCCTGCCATTCTGCTGCTCCGGGTAGTAAAACATCCAGCTTACCCGAGGTGATTTCCATCAACTCGCGAACCTCGGTGCCAAATTCATACTCACCAGGCAACATCACACCAAGAGTTTTCTGGGTACCATCGGCAAGTACTATAGCGCGACTGGTCACCTGACCGTCGAAATAGACATTGGCTTCTAGGTTGACGCTTACATTGGCAAATTCTGACATAACAAACCCTATGGATTAAAAGAGAGACATGGATATAAGCGATACGCTGCAGTAACGCCTAGGGCGCAGATTATACCGATAGATTGGAGTGAATAACTACACCTGCGATAACCACCAACTAAAGCCCGACCATTTTTTAATGGTTCTGCCGTAGCTGTTTTAACGAGCTAAAAAAAGAGCGCCGAAGCGCCCTTTTTATATTTAACGATTTATGATCTTAATCAGTTTATTTGTGCATCCAACTCGCCACTTATATAACGCTCACTCATGGCATCGAGGCCCAACACCTTAATCTTTGACGCATTGCCGGCAGTGCCAAAGGCTTCATAGCGAGCCACGGCTATATCCTTCATCGCGATGGTGGTTTCTTTTAGGAAAGCACGAGGATCAAAGGCCGATGGGTTTTCCGCTAAGAAGCGCCGTACGGCTCCGGTGGAGGCTAGGCGCAGGTCGGTGTCTATATTGATTTTGCGCACACCATGTTTAATACCTTCGCAGATCTGCTCAACTGGAACACCGTAGGTTTCAGGAATTTCGCCGCCGTACTGATTGATAACTTGCAGCCACTCCTGAGGCACCGAGGATGAACCGTGCATCACCAAATGGGTGCCGGGGATACGGCGGTTAATTTCTTTGATGCGGTCAATGGCTAAAATATCGCCTGTGGGCGGGCGGCTAAACTTGTAAGCGCCATGGGAGGTTCCGCAGGCAATGGCCAGGGCGTCGACGCCGGTTTTTGCAACAAAGTCGGCAGCCTCTTCCGGGTCTGTGAGCATCTGTTCGAGAGTTAATTTGCCCTCTGCACCCTGACCGTCCTCTTCGCCAGCTTCGCCGGTTTCCAGTGAGCCCAGGCAACCCAGCTCGCCCTCTACGGAAACACCGCAGGCATGGGCCATGTCGACGGTACGACGGGTGACATCAACATTATATTCGTAGCTCGATGGGGTTTTGCCGTCTTCTTCCAGGGAACCGTCCATCATTACTGAACTAAAGCCCTGCTGGATCGAGCGCTGGCAAATCGCTGGGCTGGTGCCGTGATCCTGGTGCATGCACACTGGTATATGAGGCCACTCCTCGATAGCGGCAAGAATCAGGTGACGCAAAAACGGCGCGCCGGCATATTTGCGGGCGCCGGCTGAGGCCTGAACAATCACTGGGCTATTGGTTTGGTCAGCGGCGAGCATAATGGCGCGCATTTGCTCGAGGTTGTTTACATTAAATGCGGGTACGCCATAATCTTGCTCGGCAGCATGGTCCAACATCTGTCTCAATGAAATTAACGCCATAGCGCTCTCCCTTTATATCTTCCTTTAGTATGTTCTTTATTGCCTCTTTAACAACACAGCTCCTGCTGCCTTTGCTGATAATTCCAATCAATCGTTTTAGTCGTTGGCGCGCTGCTGAAGAATGCTCACAGCGGGGAGTTCTTTGCCTTCGACATATTCTAGAAATGCGCCACCCCCAGTTGAAATATAGGAGACTTGATCAGCAATATCATATTTATCTACTGCGGCTAGGGTATCGCCACCGCCAGCGATGGAAAAGGCCGAGCTTTTAGCAATGGCTAAGGATAGGGTTTTAGTGCCCTCGCCAAATTGATCAAACTCAAATACACCTACTGGGCCATTCCAGATAATCGTACCCATTAACTGTAGCAGCTCCGCCAGCTTAGCCGAGGAATCTGGGCCTATATCGAAAATCATGTCATCTTCTTCAACATCATCTACCGATTTAATCGTCGCCTTCGCGGTTTCAGAGAAGGCTTTGCCGACAACCACATCTGTGGGCAGTGGAATATTGACTTTTTTCATCAGCGCTTGAGCTGCGGGAATAAGGTCTAGTTCGAAGAGGGATTTGCCTACCGGCTTGCCGGCAGCAGCCAAAAAGGTATTGGCAATACCACCGCCAACAATTAACTGATCAACTCTCTCAGAGAGGGTTTCGAGAACCATTAATTTGGTCGACACTTTGGAGCCGCCGACAATTGCTGCAACTGGGGGCTTGGGCGCTGCCAAGGCTTTTTCTAGGGCATCTAGTTCTTTGGCTAGCAGTGGTCCAGCACAGGCAACCGGAGCATATTTGGCAACACCATGAGTCGAGGCCTGAGCTCGGTGAGCCGTGCCAAAGGCGTCCATAACAAAAATATCGCAGAGCTTGGCATAGGCTTTGGCGAGGGTGTCATCGTTCTTTTTCTCGCCAGGATTAAAGCGCACGTTCTCGAGGATAACTATATCGCCATCGTTCATTTCGATGCCGTTGGTCCAGCTCTGCTCGAGCCTAACCGCTTGACCGAGCAGACTGCTTAGATGCTTAGCCACAGGCTCCATGCTGTATTCACTGTTGTACTCGCCCTCGGTGGGCCGACCCAGATGGGACATCAGGATCACTTTGGCGCCTGCTGCAACAGCCTGTTGGATGGTGGGCAGTGCCGCTTTGATACGGGCGTCGCTGATGACCTGGCCATCCTTAATCGGTACATTGAGGTCTTCGCGAATCAATAGGCGCTTACTGGCTAGATCCAGCTCGGTCATTAACTTGACGGTCATATCAGTCCTTAGGTTTTATTGTTGTCAGGGTATTAAGTGTTTCGCTGGACCGAACACCAGTGCAGCAGGGTATCGATCATTCTATTGGCATAGCCCCATTCGTTATCGAACCAGATCAACACTTTGACGAGTTTCTCTTGGCTCACCCTAGTCTGGCTGGCATCCACTATGCCGCTGCGCGGGTCGTGATTGAAATCACAGGAGGCTAAGGGCTCTTGGGTGAAGCCGAGGACGCCATTGAGAGAATCCATCGAAGCCCGCTCAAGAGCGCGATTAATTTTATCTATATCCACTTTGCTATTGAGCATCACCGACAGATCAATCACCGAGACATTCACCGTGGGCACACGCATGGCTTGAGCCTGAAAGCGTCCGGTCAGCTCCGGTAAAAGTCGATCTATACCCAGAGCCAAACCCGTGTCCACAGGAATAATCGACTGCATGGCAGCGCGAGTTTTGCGCAGATCTGTGTTGTGATAAGCGTCGATAACCGGCTGATCGTTCATCGCTGAGTGAATGGTTGTAATCACACCCCCTTCGACGCCGAACTGGTCATGTAGCACTTTGATTACTGGCACCACACAGTTGGTGGAGCAGGAGGCGCTGGAAATAATGGTTTCATCACCCGTCAGAAGATGCTGATTAACACCATAGACAATGGTGGCATCGACGGTGGGTTCCGCTGGCTGGGAAAACAATACGCGCTTAGCACCACTGGCAATATGTTGCTCGGCAGTTTCGCGGTCGGAAAAGGTACCACTGCATTCGAGTACAACATCTACATTGAACGCGGCCCAGGGCAGCTGGCCAATATTGGACTGGTGAAGAATAGCGATGTTATCGCCATTAATGGTCAGCTGGTCTTCAGTGACGGTGACAGTGCCGGGAAAACGGCCATGAGTGGAGTCATAGCGGGTTAGGTGGGCAATGGTTTTGCTATCTGCTAGTTCATTTATCGCGACCACTTGAACGCTGTTGCGCGCCTCTGATTCATAGAGCGCGCGCAACACCGAGCGGCCGATACGGCCATAGCCATTAATGGCTATGCGTAACACTAGCCAATGGCCTCAACAATATTGTTCACCACATTTTCAACAGTGAAACCAAACTCTTTCATCAGTTCACCACCGGGGGCAGACTCACCGAAGCTGGTCATACCGACAACACGGCCATCGAGACCAACAAACTTGTACCAGTAATCCGCATGCAAGGCTTCAACCGCAACACGCGCTCTAAGCGCTGCTGGCAATACCGCTTCGCGATAGTCAGCGTCCTGGGCAGAGAAGATCTCGGCGCAGGGCATAGAGACAACGCGCACCTGAGTGCCCTGCTCGGCTAGCTGTTCCGCGGCAGCCATTGCGAGTTCAACTTCTGAGCCTGTGGCGATAACAATTGCCTGCGGCGCTGGGCAGTCGCGAAGGATATAACCACCGCGTTCAATATCGGCAACTTGCTCTGTGCTGCGCGGCATAGGCGCCAAACCTTGGCGGCTAAATACCAGGGCGCTGGGTCCGTCGCGACGAACTATGGCACTTTTCCAGCACACCGCAGATTCCACGGTGTCACAGGGACGCCAGGTGTGCAGGTTCGGCGTCGAGCGCAATGCACTGAGCTGCTCAACGGGCTGGTGGGTAGGGCCATCTTCACCGAGACCGATGGAGTCGTGGGTGTAGACAAAGATACTTTGCAGACCCATCAGTGCTGACATGCGCACTGCGTTGCGGGCATATTCCATAAACATCAGGAAGGTGGCGCCGTAGTTGACGAAACCGCCGTGAAGGGCGATACCATTCATCATTGCGCTCATACCAAATTCACGCACACCGTAATAGATGTAGTTGCCGTCAGCATTGTCGCCGCTGATGTCTTTGGAACCAGACCAGATAGTCAGGTTGGAACCGGCCAGATCGGCGGAACCGCCAAGTAGTTCAGGTAACATTGGGCCGTAAGTATTGAGACAGTTCTGTGAGGCTTTGCGCGAGGCAACCTTCTCCATCTTGTCCTGACACTGTTGAATATAGGCATCTGCCTGGGCATTAAAGTCTTCCGGTAGATCGCCGCGCGTACGACGCTCAAATTCTGCAGCTAACTCTGGGAACTCAGCGCGGTATTCTTCAAGCTGATTAGCCCAAGTAGTTTGTGCAGCAGTGCCTTTGGCAACGCCATTCCAACCGGCGTAGTGCTCGTCGGGAATCTCGAAGGGACCATGAGCCCAGCCCAGAGCTTCGCGGGTCAGTGCCACTTCGTCGACACCCAGTGCAGCGCCGTGACAATCTTCTTTGCCCTGCTTGTTGGGTGAACCAAAACCAATAATGGTTTTGCAGCAAATCAAGGTTGGCTTACTGGTCTCGGCATGAGCTTCTTCAATCGCCGCTTTGATTGCATCACTATCGTGACCGTCGACATTGGCAATAACGTGCCAGCCGTAAGATTCGAATCGTGCCGGCGTGTCATCGCTAAACCAGCCTTCCACTTCACCGTCAATGGAGATGCCATTGTCATCATAGAACGCTGTTAGCTTGCCGAGCTTTAAGGTGCCAGCAAGAGAGCAAACTTCGTGGGAAATACCTTCCATCAAACAGCCATCACCAAGGAAAGTGTAGGTTTGATGATCGACAATATTGTGGCCCGGACGGTTAAACTGCGCGGCGAGAACTTTTTCTGCCAGCGCCATACCCGTGGCATTACTGATACCTTGGCCGAGAGGACCGGTGGTAGTTTCAACACCTGGGGCATAACCATATTCAGGATGGCCGGGAGTCTTGGAGTGCAACTGGCGGAAGTTTTTAATTTCCTCAATCGGCAAATCATAGCCTGTGAGGTGCAACAGGGAGTAGAGCAGCATCGAACCGTGGCCATTGGAGAGCACAAAGCGGTCTCGGTTGACCCAAGTAGGATCAGCTGGATTATGGCTCAGGTAGTCATTCCAGAGAACTTCAGCAATATCTGCCATGCCCATTGGGGCACCTGGATGGCCACTATTAGCCTGTTGAACAGCATCCATACTGAGTGCGCGAACGGCATTTGCTAGGTCTCTACGTGAGGCCATAAATCATCACTCCTGGTAGTCAAATTTTAGGCGCGCATTGTCTCCTACCAGAGGGTACCAGTAAACCGATATTCGCTATGCCTAGGGTTTATTCCTAAGCTTCTCTGATGCCATAAGCACAAGCGCGTGGGTTAGGACTCTACTGCCTCGTGAAAATATCTATCCCGTCATGTAGCAACCTCCCTCAACCCTTATATAAAAATATTTTGATATATAAAAATCGCTATGTTAAAGTCCCGCCCATGAACAACCTCAGCCACTTTGACAGCCAGCCCAGATCAACCACCGACACCGGAGCCATTACCGCGCTCTGCAAAGCGGCGGGTGATCCGCTGCGCATGCAGGTTTTAAAGGTGCTGCAACAAAATGCCTACGGCGTTCTGGAGCTCTGCCAGGTGTTTGATATTCGTCAGTCAGCTATGAGTCACCACCTGAAAATTCTTGCCAATGCAGGACTGGTGGCAACCCGTCGCGAAGGCACAACGATTTTTTATCGCCGCAATGAGAGCCATCCGGACACAGATCTGCAGGCGCTGCAACATGTGCTGTTTCAAACTATTGACGACGCCGCTTTAGATCCCGCCCTGCGCACGCGGTTGGAGTCGATTAATACTGAGCGCTCAGCGGCATCGGTAGCATTCTTTAATCAAAATGCCGCGCGCTTTGAAGAAAATCAGGATCTGATTGCTAGCTGGGCAGACTATGGCGAGAGTGTCGAAAGCTTTCTCGATAGCAGCATTTCAGCACGCCAATCAGCGCTGGAAATCGGCCCAGGTTACGGTCAGTTTTTGGGCAAATTGTCGGCCACCTTTAAGCAGGTTACGGCACTGGATAACTCCGCGGAAATGCTTGAACAGTGCCGCACCAGAGCCACGAACCAAGGCCTACAAAATATCGACTTTAAGCTTGGTGACACCAATTTGGCGATCAGCGAAGGGCTGCGCAGCGAATGCATATCTCTGAATATGGTGCTGCACCACAACCCCACGCCGGGGGATATTATTGCGGCCTGCGCACAGCTTTTAAATTCCGGCGGCGTGCTCTTGATCACCGATCTCTGCGCCCATGATCAAGAATGGGTGCAAAAGGCCTGCGGCGATCTCTGGCTCGGTCTGGAACCTCAGGAACTGACTCGCTGGGCACAGAGCGCCGGACTGATAGAGGGCAATAGCCTCTATTTGGCGCAGCGCAATGGCTTTCGAATTCAACTGCGGCAGTTTGTTAAACCCCTGCCCGACAACCACTAATCTCAAGACAGATTACAACGGAAAAGTTTATGTCTAATTACAATATTTTTACCTCAGAATCGGTCTCTGAAGGCCACCCAGACAAAATGGCCGATCAGATTTCTGATGCGGTTTTAGATGCTATTTTAAAGGATGACCCTCACTCCCGAGTCGCGGTAGAGACTATGGTGAAAACCGGCATGACAATTATCGCTGGCGAAGTGCGCACCGACACCTATGTGGATCTGGAACAGATCGTTCGGGATGTTATCACCGGTATCGGCTACGACAGTTCTGAGGTTGGCTTTGATGGCAATTCATGCGCCGTGCTCAATGCCATTGGCAAGCAGTCCAGCGATATTGCCCAGGGCGTCGACGAAGCAGCAGACAAAGATATAGGCGCCGGCGATCAGGGTCTGATGTTTGGTTATGCCAGTAATGAAACCTCGGTATTGATGCCTGCACCGATTTACTACGCTCACCGTTTGGTGGAGCGCCAAGCCCAGCTGCGCACGAATGGTGTGCTGCCCTGGTTGCGTCCCGATGCCAAGAGTCAGGTAACTCTGAGATATGAAAACGGCAAGCCAGTGGCCATTGATGCAGTGGTTCTATCGACACAACACTCGCCGAATATTGCTCTGGCCGATCTGCAGGAAGCGGTGCGCGAAGAAATTATTAACCATGTACTGCCAGAAGAGTGGCTGCATGCGGGCACCCAATATCATATTAACCCTACCGGCCAGTTTATTATTGGCGGGCCCATGGGCGACTGTGGTCTCACAGGACGGAAGATTATTGTTGATACCTACGGCGGTATGGCCCACCACGGCGGCGGTGCTTTCTCAGGCAAGGATCCCACCAAGGTGGATCGTTCCGCGGCCTATGCTGGACGCTATGTGGCAAAAAATATTGTCGCTGCGGGTCTGGCGGATCGCTGTGAGATTCAGGTTTCCTACGCCATTGGTGTGTCCGAGCCCACGTCGATCAGCGTCAATACTTTTGGCACAGGCAAGCTTTCTGATGACGAGATTGTCACTCTGGTTCGTGACAACTTTGATCTGCGCCCCCGAGGCCTGATCGAGATGCTCAACTTGCGTCGACCGATTTATCAAGAGACAGCTTCTTACGGCCACTTCGGTCGTGAGTTAGAAAACTTTACCTGGGAAAAAACCGACAAAGTGGCCGACTTAAAAAAAGCTCTCTAAACAGAAAGCTTCGAATCGTCTAAACCCAAATTTAAATATTGCTCAACAGGAAACAACTAATGTCAGACACCAAATTTAGCGATTATAAAATCGCCGATATCTCCCTTGCCGATTGGGGCAAAAAAGAGATTTCTATTGCCGAGTCCGAAATGCCAGCACTGATGGCCCTGCGCGAAAAATATCACGCCGAGCAACCATTGGCCGGAGCGCGAATTCTCGGCTGTATCCATATGACCATTCAAACCGCTGTGTTGATCGAAACTCTCGAAGCACTGGGTGCCGAAGTGCGCTGGACCTCCTGCAATATCTTTTCCACTCAGGATCATGCCGCTGCCGCAGTAGCTGCCAATGGCACGCCGGTATTTGCCTGGAAGGGTGAGACTGAGGAAGAGTATGAGTGGTGCTTAGAACAGCAAGTGCTAAAAGATGGCGTGCCCTGGAATGCCAATATGATTCTCGATGACGGCGGTGATCTCACTGGCCTATTGCATCAGAACTACCCTGAGGTTTTGGACGCAGTGCATGGGGTCACCGAAGAGACCACCACCGGCGTCCACCGTCTCTACGAAATGCTTAAGAGCGGCGAGTTAAAAATCCCAGCCATCAATGTTAATGACTCTGTGACCAAGTCTAAGTGCGACAACAAGTACGGCTGTCGTCACAGCCTCAATGATGCGATCAAGCGCGGTACAGATCACCTGCTGTCAGGTAAAAAAGCAGTAGTCGTCGGCTACGGCGATGTGGGCAAGGGTTCAGCTCAATCCCTGCGTCAAGAGGGCATGATTGTTAAGGTCACCGAAGCGGACCCGATCTGTGCCATGCAGGCCTGCCTAGACGGTTTTGAGGTTGTTTCAACTTACAACGACGGCGATGTCAGCAAAGGCGTCAACGTCGATCTATTGGCCAACACCGATCTACTGGTAACCAGTACAGGTAACTTCAATGTCTGTGGTTCGGATATTCTGTCGGCCCTTAAAAGCGGCTGCGTAGTCTGTAATATCGGTCACTTCGACAATGAAATCGACACTGCATTTATGCGCAAAACTTGGGAGTGGGACGAGATCAAACCTCAGGTACACAAGGTTTATCGCGACCGTGCCAGCAATGATCATCTGCTGTTATTAGCCGAAGGTCGTCTGGTTAATTTGGGTAATGCTACAGGTCACCCGAGCCGAATTATGGATGGCTCTTTTGCCAACCAGGTGCTAGCGCAAATCGATCTGTACAAGAAGCAGTTTGCCGCACAGGACGAGGCTACCAAAGCTCAGATGCTGCGTGTCGAAGTACTGCCCAAGCATCTTGACGAAGAAGTTGCAGGCCATATGGTGCGAGGCTTTGGCGGTGTGGTTACTAAACTGACTCAGGCTCAGGCAGACTATATTAATGTACCTGTTGAGGGTCCATTTAAAGGCGATAGCTACAAGTACTAATCGGCAGTTTCGACTGTAATTGCCATAGAGGAACAATTTGATGAACACAGATACACCAGATCTCAGCTTTGAATTTTTCCCGCCGAAAACCGATCAGGGAAAAATTAAGCTGGCGACGACCCGACAGGAGTTGGGCAAATTCAACCCAGAGTTTTTCTCGGTGACCTATGGTGCTGGCGGCTCAACTCGCGCCACCACTGCGGATCAGGTTGCCGCGATTCAGGCCGACGGCTTTGAGGTGGCTCCGCATATTTCCTTTGGCGGCAACTCTACAGATGAAGTCTTAGAGCTGCTAAACAGCTACAAAGCCGCTGGCGTCAAACATTTGGTCGCCCTGCGCGGCGACCTGCCCTCGGGCATGGGCGGCGCTGGGCAGTTAGTTCACGCCAATCAATTGGTGGAATTTATTCGTCAACATACGGGTGATCACTTTAGTATTAACGTGGCTGCCTACCCTGAGATCCATCCGGAAGCCGAGAGCTACAGTAAAGATGTTTACTGGCTCGGCGAGAAGTTTAAGGCTGGCGCCGACCGTGCAATTACGCAGTATTTTTACACTGCCGATGCCTACTTTAAGTTTGTCGAAGAGTGCGCCAAAAGCGGGATCGACGAGCCAATTATTCCCGGCATTATGCCCCTAACCAATTATGCTAATCTGATCCGGTTCTCCGATAGCTGCGGCGCGGATATTCCACGTTGGTTGCGCTGGCAATTAAAAGAACGCAGCGACAATATGGACGATCTTATTAGCTATGGCATTGATATTGTCAGCGAGCTAAGCCAAAAGTTACTAGATGGCGGCGCGCCAGGACTGCACTTTTACACCATGAACCAATGGCAAGTTACTGGTACCCTGTGTCGCAATCTCGGCTTTTCGGACAATCACTAATTAGTCACCATGCGCATTCCTAGAATATTCACTGATCTGCCACTCAGCAGCGGTGCCAACCTGGCCCTGACTGGCAGCGCCGCAAGGCATCTGGTCTCGGCACTGCGCATGTCTGTTGGTCAGAGGATTACTCTGTTTAATGGTCAGGGTGGCGAGTTTGCTGCAACCTTGATCAGTACAGCCAAGTCTCAGGTGGAGGTGGGTATTGGTGAGCATCGCGACATCGATCGCGAATCGCCATTGAAAATGCATCTGGCGATTGCCGTATCCCGGGGCGAGCGCATGGACTGGATTGTGCAAAAAGCCACTGAGCTCGGGGTCACTGAAATCACTCCGCTCTTTAGCGAGCGGACTGAAGTGAAGCTCAATGGGGAGCGCCTGGAAAAGAAATTGCGTCACTGGCAGCAGGTTTCAATCAGCGCCTGTGAGCAGTGTCAGCGCAATCGAATTCCGACTATTAATAATGCCCTAACCTTGGATCAATGGTTGAACCAGCCAAACCAAGAGGCACAACAGCTCAAGCTTGTGCTGCATCATCGCAGCGATAAAACGCTAGCCCAGCATCAGCCACCCAAAAACGTCTGCCTACTAGTGGGACCTGAGGGCGGTCTTAGCGACAATGAAATCAGCCGCGCCATTGATAAGGGCTTTGCCGCCCTGACCCTGGGTCCTCGGGTGCTGCGTACCGAAACCGCACCGCTGGCTGCTATTAGCATTATGCAATCGGTTTGGGGAGATATGGGCTGAAGCGGCTGAGCTCGGCAGTCCTGTGTATAGGCTTGAGCGCTCTGCTGCAGGGCATGGCTCAGGCCGCTATCTTTGGTGATGGCAATCCTGAAAATGGATTTGAAGATCAACGGTTAGTTCCTACTGAAAATCGGCCCAATGCTATGGCCGCCGTTGGTACCATTATCTGCGATGGCGGACTGAGGGGCACAGCCACTCATATTAAGAGCCCATCAATTGATCCCAGCCGGTCTATTATAGTTACGGCGGCACATATCTTGTTTGACGCTAAATCCGGAGAAAAGTACACTTCCTGCAGCTATCTTCCAGAAAATAGGCGATTTAGCACGACTTCATTTGCTGCTATTTCAGCTCACAACTTCGACCCACTAAATAACGACAAAATCGCTCAATCGGAAAACGATATTGTCTTTGTCGCCTTGAGCCGGCCTCTGCAGCAGTCCGCCCTGCTACTGAGCGAGACCCGAGCTATAGACAATGGAAATCTATCTTTATTGGGTTACAACAGCAGTCAAAATCAACTCACCGAATCAGCTCACTGCAAGCAATACGCCTCAATTCAATTTGCCAGTGAGAAGCTACTGTTACATGACTGTGATGCCAGAAGTGGCGCTTCGGGAGGACCGTTGCTATTGCGCAGTGACAATGATCAGCCAGCAAAGCTGATCGCCGTGCATGGCGGAACTTTACTGATTAATGGGGTAGGTGAAGCTGAAACCCACAGCGCCAGTCGCGACGGCGCTGTGGCAGACCCTGAGCGCTGGATTAATCAGGCACGCAGAGTGGATCGAGCTGTGCTTGAACAGTTGCAGAGGTTTGTTGCATATCTTGCCAAGGATTCTCAAGCTCAAAAATAATATCCTGAGCAAATCCAGGAATATGCACACCTTTGGCGCTGATAGTGACACCAGCCTCGTCAATTAACGGCTCACCGAAGCGATAGATCACGTCCAGCTGACCGGCATCGGCACGAGTTGCATAGCTCGCTGCGGCAGTGCGAGTAATCTCCCGCTGAGCCAAATACTCATTAAATCGGTCGGCGTAACGCACCGCCAACATCTGTTCAACTTTCTCCGCTGACAACACTACAGCTGTGGCATTGTTACCGCCAAAGCCTTTTGAATTAATAAACGCCACGTCCATTTTATTGGCGCTGACATCCATATCTTGCAGCGGGAAGCGCAGACGCTCCTGAGCTACATCCGGCGCCACTTCAGCAATGGTTTTTATCCCCGGAATCATCTGATACTTAAAGGTGCCTAGAGCGGAGATAAGCTGATCGCCACTGGCAGTAGAAAGGGAGTGACCAACATAGGATTTGGCCGCAGTTACTGGCCAGTCGTAGATATCAAAGGCCGTGGCAACCTGCTCGATAAGATGGGATTCAGTGGTGCGGTTAGCCGGGGTACTAGAGCCGTGGGCGTGGACAAAGCTATGCTTTTTAACACTCTCTTCACCAACAATATTAATCGCTGCAGCAACCGCTTTAGAGAAGGAGATATAGTTGCCCACTCCTGGCGCTGAAATAGACTTCTTAACACCGTCGGCATTGATAAATACTTCGGGAACGGCGCCGTGAATATCGGCACCCAGCTCAATAGCCAGAGCGTCATCCATCAGCACAATATACTGAGTCGCCTCCGACAGGGTAAAGCCACAATTAGCGCCAAAGGGACGGCTCGCTCGACGCCAATCCGGGGTATCCGTGCCATCCAACTTGCACAGGTTTTCATCGCTGCCTAGGGCACTCATATTGGCAAAGCCCTCAGAGATCTCCGGGGTCACACCAGCTTCGGCATTGCCCAAAATGGCGACGCGGCGTCGGCCGCTGCGAATATCTCGAACTGCTGCTTGGAGCACATAGAGAAAGCTGGCGCAGGCGCCGGTAATAGCCTCAGTGTGACCGACGCTGCCTAAGACATAGGCATTAATAAAGTCCGCCGGCATGGAATTTAAACCCAAGGGAACCTGCTTGGCGGTGGTGCGGCTGCCGCGCAGGCGCGCCTGCAATAGGCCCCCGAAGCCCTCTTCGGTCATCTGACTTAATGCACTTGAGGAGTAAACGCCCACTTCGTCTGGTGCCACCGATTCTGCTATCTTGTCCCATGGAATGCCAATGGAATGAACGGCGTCGCTGGCACCGATCAGAGCCATCTGTAAACTGCGCGGATGAAAGCGGCTATTGTAGTGATCTGAGGGGTTAAAACCGCTGGGTAATTGCCCTGCAGCCTTGGCCACAAGCTCATAGGGGGACTCAACCAGATACTGACTCGAACCGGTTGCAGTCACTTCAACATTGCCATCCTCTAGATCGCGGATCTGCCAGCTTTGAGGCGGCATCTTAGGAAGATCACGCTTGAGCATGGTGAAGTGAACAGTTTGACTGTCGTCATCGGTGAGAGAGATTTTTTTATGGCCTGAGACATTGCTCGGATCAAATAGCTCAATCTTGCGGATCAATGTGCCATCCAGCACTTGCTGACGAAAACGGCTATCCACATCAAGTGCGGTCAACAGCGCGCCATCTTGGTCACGGTAGTCTGCCCCCTCTTTAGTCACTTGCGCCATTAAACAGGCAAGGCCAACGATCGTACTAACCTGCTCTTCAGCTGGCAGGGATTCCAGAATCATGCGGCGAAAAGCCTGATGAGAGGAGCTGCGGCCAGCAGCACTGTAGCCACCGAATCCCACAATAACTGGAAGAGAGTTAGACATAGAACCGTCCTTGAAGTGAAGCAGTTAAGAGAAGCTATCGGGAGGGTAAGTGTAGGCAGAGCTACCAGACTATGTTTTTGTTAATCGGCCAAAAGATGCCTCAATTGCGCCACCACATGCTATATTGTCGCCACTATGGCCTTTAACCTAACACTTTTACTCTGTGACAATATGCTTGTCTCCAGCACTACGTTGGCGGCAGAGATTTTTCAATTTGCTGAAGCTATGGCACGGGCCCAGGCCAGCAGAACTCCCCACACTAAGCTCAATGTCCGCTGGGTCAGTATCGATGGCAAGCCAGTGCAGACATCGGCGGGTTTTCAGCTAACACCCACCCACTCCATAGATCATAGCTTTGTCAGTGACCTTATTCATATTCCGGCGCTGTGGCGCAATCCGCGTCCGGCGGTAATGAAGAATCTGGCGTATATTCCCTGGCTGCAAGAACAGCACCAGCGCAATAGTAGCTTTACTGCAGTGGGCACCGGCGTCTGCTTTTTGGCCGAGGCCGGGCTGCTCGACGATAAGCCAGCAACCACTCACTGGCACTATTTTGACCAGTTGCAGCGCAGTTACCCAAAGGTAAAGCTGGCGCGGCAACACTTCACCACTCAGTCGGGCAATATTTACTGTGCGGCTAGTATCAATGCTATGGCAGAGCTAATCATGCACCAAGTGGAGCGGATCTTTGGTCGCGTGATTGCGCTTCAAGCGCAGCGTAATTTTTTCCATGAGATTCGCAATTTAACCGAGCCTCTAAGTTTGGGCGACCAGCATAAGACCCACGGCGATGAGGCCATTGTCCAAGCACAGATGTGGATTCAGGATAATCTCAGCAAGCAATTGACCGTGCCTGAATTAGCCGCGCAATTTGGCATGAGCACCAGAACCTTTAATCGGCGCTTTGTCGCGGCGGTGGCAATGACCCCGGGGGATTATCTGACGGATGTGCGTATGACTTTTGCCTGCGATCTATTAAAGAACACGGATTTGACGATTTTGGGGATTGCGGGTTACAGCGGCTACAACGATGCCAGTTGGTTTTCGTCGCGCTTTAAACACTGGTCTGGCAATAGTCCGAAGGAGTATCGCAATACAGTGCGGGGGAAACTATTTTCCACCGAGGTGACTTGAGCGCCACCCCGGCAGAAATAATACTAGGCTAATCTGTACTTAGATAACTCGCACGTGAACAACACCATCGACCGCTGCGATCTGGGCCTTGAGGCTGTCATTGAGGTCACCCTCGATATCGATAATATTGTAAGCAATCTCGTCGCGACTCTTGTTTACCATATCCACAACGTTGATCTCGCCATCCGCTAAAATTGACAGCACGCTACCGAGAACCTTGGGCACATTTTTATTGGTGAACGTGATGCGCGTGCCACCATTGCGTGACATTCTAATCTTCGGGTAATTAACCGAATTGAGAATGTTGCCGTTCTCAAGGAAGTCCATAAGTTGGTTGGCAGCCATCACCGCACAGTTCTCTTCAGCTTCTTCGGTGCTGGCACCAATATGTGGCATCAACAAGACGTCTTTACGGCCGAGCAGCTCAGGTGCAGGGAAGTCAGTGATATAACCGGCGATCACACCAGCATCCAAGGCAGCGACCATATCGGCGCTGCTGACAATTTCTTCGCGGGCGAAGTTAAGAATCTTAGCCGTGCTCTTCATACCCGCCAGAGTCTTGCTGTTAATGAGGTGCTTAGTCGCAGGAATCGCAGGAACATGCAGGGTAATAAAGTCTGAGCAAGTCAACAGCGCTTCGAGGTTTTCCATGCGCTCAACACTGCTCGACAGCTGCCAGGCCGCCTCAACCGAAATTGCCGGATCGTAACCCACTACATTCATGCCCAGCTCTAGGGCCAGATTACCAATCATTGAGCCGATGGCTCCGAGACCTACTACGCCCAGAGTTTTGCCCTGAATTTCGCCACCGGCAAAATTCTTTTTCTCTTTTTCCAGCAGTTTGCTCATCTCGCCGGAGTCGGTAATCTCGGTGAGGCCCTGAACATAGTTCATGCCGCCGTAAATATCCCGCGATCCCATCAGCAGTGCCGCAACAATCAGCTCTTTTACCGCGTTGGCATTGGCGCCCGGGGTATTGAATACCACTACGCCTTTTTCAGTGTAATCCGCCACAGGAATATTATTCGTACCAGCACCGGCACGGGCAATAGCAACTACGGACTCAGGCAGCACTTCGGTGTGCATCTTCTGGCTGCGCAATAAAATACCGTCTGGATCAGTGCATTCACTGGCTACCTGGTAACTGTCGGCAGGAAATCGGCTCAAGCCTTTGGATGAAATGGCGTTGTAGGTACGAATTTTATACATAATTTTAGGAGTCTCGGTTTTTAGTCTAAGGCACTATTTAATCGCTAAAGGTACTGATTAAGGGTTTACGCACTTACTTCGCCATAAGCCCAGTCGAGCCAGGGTAGCAACGCTTCTAAGTCGGACGCCTCTACTGTGGCACCACACCAGATACGCAGACCTGCCGGTGCATCGCGGTAGGCGCCTATATCGTAGGCAACAGCTTCTGAGGCTAACAACTTAACAATCTGTTTAACCTGATCTTCGTCGAGATCAAGGGTTAAGCAGACACTGGTATTAGAAATTTGCTCTTCTTCCTGAGCCAAGAAATGGGCCCAGGGACGGCTCTCGACAAACCCTTTGATCACATCCAGATTGGCATTAGACTTGGCAATTGCTGCAGGTAATCCACCGATCGAGCGCACCCAATCGAGAGCATCCAGATAGTCGGCAACACAGAGCATCGACGGGGTATTGATGGTTTCGCCGCGGAAAATACCTTCGATTAACTTACCACCTTTAGTCAGGCGGAAAATTTTTGGTAGAGGCCAGGCTGGCGTGTAGCTCTCCAGACGCTCAACCGCACGGGGACTGAGAATCAACATGCCGTGACCGCCTTCGCCACCGAGAACTTTTTGCCAGCTATAGGTCACTACATCAAGCTTTTCCCAAGGCATCTCCATAGCAAAGACAGCGGAGGTAGCATCACAGATCGTTAAACCAGTGCGTTCATCGCTGATCCAATCGGCATTGGGCAGTTTGACGCCAGCAGTGGTGCCGTTCCAGGTAAACACTGTGTCGTTGTCTGGATTGGCCTGAGACATATCTGGCAGCTGACCATAGTCTGCGGTGTAGCTATTGAGGTTATCCAGTTTAAGCTGCTTAGTGGCATCTGTGAGCCAACCGCTACCAAAGGATTCCCAGGCAAACACATCCACTGGGCGAGCGCCGAGTACAGACCACATAATCATCTCAAAGGCGCCGGTATCTGAAGCTGGCACTACGCCAACTCTGTAGCCCGCTGGCAAACCGAGAATCTCTGCTGTGTCGGTGCAAGCACGACCCAGCGCAAGCTTGCCGACACTGGAGCGATGGGATCGGCCCAGAGTGTCTATATCAAGATTATTGAGGTCATAGCCTGGACGCTTTGAGCAGGGGCCAGATGAGAAGTTTGGATTAGCGGGTTTATTAAGTGGCTTCATGGAATGCGGTGACTTCTTTAGTTGATAAGCGTTATCAGAGAGGCTGACTTCCGCGGATTCTAATCCGGCTGGAACTGCCTATAAAGCGCTTTTGCTCATTACGATTATTGATCTGGCCTATTAAGGCCAGAGTAAAACTTACTACAACAATTGCGACCGCCCTTACTGTACGGCGGCGCGTTCCTTGGCAATCAGATAATTGGCAACTTGTATCATGCCCTCAAAGCCTCCAGACATTCTGGAACTGACTCTGTATTTACCATTAACCACCATTTCTGGTGTTCCCTGAGTGCGGTAGCCACGCATCCGAGCTTTGGCTTGGTTAACCATGCTGCTCATGCCAAAGGAGTTGAATACCTGAGAAAACTTCTCGGCACTGACACCAGCGGCAACAAAAAACTTAACTAAATCCTGCTCTGAGCGAATCGCTTCGCGCTTCACATGGATGGCTTCAAAAATTGACATATGCACCTGATCGAGAACCTTGAGCATACTGGCGCTGTAGTAAGCGCGGGCATAGAGCTCCATGCTTGGCTGCCAAACTGCTGGAGTGCGCTGCACATCAACATCAGCGGCCAATGTCTCAAACCAGGGCTCGAGCACTGCCTCAAAGTTAAAGCAGTGGCCACAGGTATAGGCAAACACTTCATTGACTTCAATTTTCGCCGGGTTCGCTGTTCTTACCGCTTGAGGCAATACTTCATAGTCAACACCAGCTTTAAATGCGCTGTCTTCAGCTGCACAACCCAGTGAAACGGGCAGTAAAAGCAGTAAAAAAACATAAGTGGTAATGCGCCGCAACATAAAAAACTCCTGTAAAACTATTTAGATATCTAGTGATTCATCCAAACTGGAACAGACTGCGCTCTCTCTTACAGAGCACAGCTCAAGCGTAAAATCAGTTGAGCCCGGAGATATAGTTAGCTACTGCTTTAATCTCTTTGTTGCTCAGTCGCTCGGCAACGCCTTGCATAATCTTGGCGTTGGCACCGCTGGCGCGCTCGCCACTCTGGTACTTAAGCAGTTGGCTGGCAATATAATCTGCGTGCTGACCACCCAGTGCAGGATAACCCGCAGGACCGTTGCCAGTTCCCGATGGCGAGTGACAGCCAGTACAAGAAGGCACACCAGTCTTGATGTTGCCGCCGCGATAGAGATTCTCGCCGAGGGCTAGGGCTTCAGCGGGGTCGCTGTAGCCGAACATAGTAATTTCCTGTGCGCCCGCAATGGTGCGCTGCTGGCTGTCGTAATAAGCAGCCATATCTTGCAAGTCTTGATCACTGTTGGCGTCGAGCAAGCCGGTCATCTCGACAATCATACGCTCGCCAGATTGAATCATCTGGAGTTGACGGTAGAGGTATTTCTCACCCAGGCCAGCCAGCTTGGGGAAGGCTGGAACCATGCTATTGCCGTCGCCGGCATGGCAACCTGCGCACATTGCTACCTTGTTTTTTCCTGCTGCTGCATCGCCAGATGCAAAAACCTGGGTAGCTGCAAATGTAGCTACCAGACAAATAATCGTTAAAAAGCTTTTTTTCATGGTTAATCAACTCGTGCAAT
>ERZ887849.163-NODE-163-length-72482-cov-12.893852_pt1 | contig 72482 bp, 58 predicted proteins | sample MGYA00521267_ERZ887849 | MGnify/ENA primary metagenome ERZ887849 (study PRJEB32303, sample SAMEA104408601) | aquatic metagenome | biome: Brackish water; feature: Pelagic; material: water | place: Baltic Sea | collected 2014-06-06T16:11:00 | depth 2,863 m ...
GGGGTACTTACACTAAAGACGAAAGTGTAATTACCTTTGGTCCGGGGAAAATTGAGCATCAATGGGGAACCATGAGAGGAATGCATGAAAAACCTCATGGAAACACAGTCTATATTAACGGCCATACTCCCTTTAAACATGTACTGGAAATCCGTTAAATCAAAAAAAACGAAAAATCAAAAGATAAAAAATCTCCAATGTGAAGGAATTTTATGAGTAAGAACAAATTCTTATTTTTTATTATTATTTTAATCATGAACTTGAAATGCAGCCCCCCCACGACTCCACTCATCATAGGCCATAGAGGCGCCAAAGGTCACGTCGCAGAAAACACATTGCCCTCGGTTTCCAAAGCCATTGAGTTGGGTGTGGACGGAATTGAAGTGGATGTTTTCCTTTGTAAATCAGGAGAACTGGTTGTTTTTCATGACAAAACACTTCAAAAATTGACCGATGGAATGGGATTTATCGAAGATTTGACTTTAGATTCTATTCAAAAAATTAATGTTCTGGGAAATTATAAAATACCCACCCTAAAAGAGGTGATAGATCTCATCCAAGGAAAGGTGTTTTTAAACATCGAATTGAAAGGCAATGGGACTGCCCTACCCACCCATGAACTTTTGAAAACCTATTTAAAAGAAGGGTATTGGAATGCCAATCAATTCATCATTTCAAGTTTTAATTGGGACGAACTTAAACACTTTTATGAGTTGAATAAAGAGGTTCCTATTGCTGTATTGACCGATGCTGATCCACTGGACGCTTTACCCATTGCTAAAACTGTTCAGGCCAAAGCCATTAACCCCAGTTTTAAATCATTGACCGTTAAAAACGTTAAAAAAATTCAGCAAACCGGAATTAAGATTTTTCCTTACACCATCAACAAAAATGAAGACATCAAAAAGATGATGGAATTGAATGTAGATGGAATCATTACCGACTATCCAGAAAGGGTAAAACAAGTGATGTTTTCCCTAAACGAATAGAAGATAAGCAAAGCCTGCCGTTGCCCCTCCTGCAAATGGTCCCAAAATAGGAATCCAAGCGTACGCCCAATCTGCATTCTTGTTTTTTCTTGGTAAAAATTGATACATCAACCGAGGCCCAAAGTCACGTGCAGGATTGATTGCATAGCCTGTGGTTCCTCCCAGAGCCATTCCAATTACCCAAACCAAAAGAGCAACAGGTAACGCCTGCAACGCTCCCAATCCAAAATTTTCAACTACTACACCTTCAATTGCTATATTGGGTATGGCAATGAACATTACCCCAAAGACCAAAACAAAAGTGCCTAAGAATTCACTAAAGAAGTTGTTTTTATAATTCCTTATAGCTGGACCTGTACAAAAGGTACTGCGAACTGTTCCCTCATCCTCGGTGAGGCGATAATGATCGATATAGGTAAGGTAACAGACCCAACTGCCCATCATGGCTCCCAACACCTGAGCGATTACATATCCAGGAACCAAAGTCCAAGAAAATTTATGAGCAACTGCCAAACCTAATGTTACCGCTGGATTGAGGTGAGCCCCGCTGAATTGTCCCGTGATAAAGACTCCAACAAAAACCGCAAAACCCCAAGCACTGGTGATCAAAACCCAAGCATTTTGGCCTTCTGCAATTGTTTTTTTAAGGCTAACGTTGGCCACTACACCTGCTCCCAAAAGGAGAAGAAAAAAAGTTCCAATAAACTCTGCTAAATACGGATCAATATTCATAATATATAGTTTTGTGAAATTTTATAAAATTCGGTCAACTCATTTGCCATCCATTCATCGCTTTTATTCATCGCATCCGCCATAATTCTAGCAACTTGAGGAGCGACTTTTTGAGTTTCTTGAGCATCTAAAAACAAGCACCTCACTCTTCTCGCCAAAACATCTTCCAAATGAATGGCCATTTCCCTCTCAACACTCCAAAGAATAAGATTTTTACTAATATAAAATTTATCTGATAAAGATTCATTGTCTTTAGGATTCCCCATAGAAATGATTTTTTGACGATCAGATCCATAAACGTGAAGAGGGTCATTCATGTCAGTATTTTCGTCATATCCGTGGAGCAGGAGTTTTCTGGTTTTGCATTTTTGTTCCTTCAATCCCCCTACCACAGCAGCAGTATTGATGGAATCTTCTCCCATTTTTCGGTAGGTAGTCCATTTACCTCCCAGAACACTGATCAGGCCACTGGTGGAAACATTTACCTTATGATGCCGAGAAACTTCTTTGGTCTCTGCAGCCTCTCCTTGTTGGGCTGCCAAGGGTCTTAATCCTGCAAAAACACTTTTGACATCGCTCCGTTTGGGTTTTTTGGTCATGTATTGAGAGGCATTTTTGAGAATAAAAGCAACTTCCTCTTCCAACGCAATTGGTTCTTCGTCTGCATGATCGATAGGCGTATCTGTAGTACCCACCACCACATGATCGTGCCAAGGCACTGCAAACAAAACCCTACCATCAGTGGTATGAGGAATCATTATTGCATGATTACCATCCAAAAAATCTCTTTCCAAAACCAAATGAACTCCCTGACTGGGTCTGATCATTGGACGAGCTTCTGGTTGATCCATTTTAACAATCAGATCACTGAATACTCCTGTTGCATTTACAACCACTTTGGAATGGATAGAATATTTTTCACCCGACTCAACATCCAAAACCTCTACGCCGGTGATGAGATTTTCCTTTTTGATCAAAGCTGTAACTTCAGTATAATTGATCAAAGTTGCTCCTAATTCAGTAGCGGTCAAAGCCAGAGTAATTGCCATTCTGGAGTCATCAAATTGTCCGTCATGATAAATTACACCCCCTTTAAGTCCCTCTTGTTTGACATTATTAATCAGTTCGATGGTCTCATTTTTATTCAGCAAAGTGGAGGGACCCAATCCCATTTTACCCGCCATCATATCATACACTTTGAGTCCTAATCCATAAAAAGGACTATTCCACCAATCATAAAAAGGAATGACAAAACTCATGTCTTTGACCAAATGAGGGGCATTTTTTTTCATTATACCCCGCTCTTTCAACGCCTCTATTACCAAAGATATATCTCCATTTTGGAGGTAACGCACCCCGCCATGCACCAATTTGGTACTCCTTGAAGAAGTTCCTTTGGAGAAGTCGTTTTTTTCAAGAAGTAATGTTTTGTAGCCTCTTTTGGCCGCGTCAACAGCCGCCCCTAGGCCACTGGCTCCTCCTCCTACAATCACGATGTCCCATGGGTCACCTTGGGCTAAGGCGCTTATGTTATCCTTCCTTTTCATTGGTGCTTAATAGTCTGGGAACTCTATCCTCCCAAAGCAAAATGGTACTTTGTGTCTGTTGATTTGGAGAAGAAATAAATCGTTGGTCTTCTTGCCAAAGGTTTTCAAGAGCGTCCAAAGAAGGCCAAAAACCGGTTGCCAATCCTGCCAAAAATGCGGCACCCAAAGCAGTAGTTTCTGTTTCTTTAGGTCGAATCACATCGGCACCTATCAAGTCGGCTTGGATTTGCATCAATAAATTGTTGTTACTGGCGCCACCATCCACTTTTAAGCTTTTAAAATCGACCCCCGCATCTTTTTGCATTTCAATAATAATGTCTCTGGATCTCAACGCAATAGCCTCCAGAGCTGCTCGTGCAATGTGCCCCTTGTTCGTCCCACGGGTAATTCCCATAATGGCACCCATGGCATGAGGGTCCCAGTAAGGGGCTCCTAAGCCCGATAAAGCAGGGACAAAAGTAATGCCTCCACTATCAGTTACACTTGCGGCCAAGGCTTCAATATCCGAAGCCTTATCAATCATTTGCAATTGATCTCTGAGCCACTGAATCAAAGCACCCGCTGTGAATACACTACCCTCTATAGCATAGGTTACTTCTCCATTCATCTGCCATGCAATGGTAGTCAGCATTTTATTTTTGGATACAACCGCTTTTGGTCCTGTATTCATGATACAAAAACAACCTGTTCCATAAGTATTTTTTGCTGCTCCAGGCTGGAGACAGAGCTGTCCGAAAAGCGCTGCTTGTTGATCTCCGGCTATTCCAGCTATACTGACAGCACTCCCCAAAACCGATACAGCTGTAGTTCCAACGATCTCAGAAGAATTGACCACCCTGGGTAATAAAGACATTGGAATGTTTAGGAGTTCTAAAAGCTCCTGATCCCATTGATTTTCATGTATGTTATAAATCAGCGTTCGACTGGCATTGGTGGCATCGGTTACATGAATGGCTCCCTCGGTGAGTTGCCAAATCAACCAACTGTCCACAGTTCCAAATGCCAATTCTCCTTTTTGAGCGCGATCTCTTAGCACGGGATCTTGATCCAATATCCATTTAATTTTAGTTCCAGAAAAATAGGCATCGACGACCAAACCCGTTTTTTGAGTAAAAAGATCCGATTTCCCCTGAGCTTTCAGATCTTCACAAATATGCGCAGTCCTTCGGTCTTGCCAAACAATAGCATTGAATACTGGAGTTCCAGTCGCCCTATCCCAAATTATGGTCGTTTCGCGTTGATTGGTAATTCCAATAGAATCTATATCCGTAGATGGAACATTGGCCTGCTCTAAAACCGATTTAACCGCTCTGAGCTGTGTCTCCCAAATTTCAATAGGATCGTGTTCAACCCATCCCTTTTTGGGAAAAAATTGAGTGAATTCTTGCTGAGCAACAGCTATTTGATTGCCTTGTTGGTCAAATAAAATAGCGCGAGAGCTGGTCGTTCCAGCATCGAGCGACAAAACATATTTACTCATGATTCAAAAAGTTTAAATTAACCCGTAAAATACAATAAAACACAGGCTACCATTCCGACTAAAACGATTGACAAAATCAAATCCGTTCGGTTGAATGAATTTCGGTATTCCTCTTTCATGTCAGACGTCAGGGTTCCAAATGATAATCCCTCAATTCTGGAATAATCTGGCTCTGCCGTCATCAAACTCACTGTTACACACAGTACGGCCGAAAAAATGAACATAAAAATCGCCATGTGGGCAAAGTTAATGGTAGCAAACACAAAGGCAAATCCAGCAACAGAAGTTCCAGATAAAATTTCCTCTTGGAAATAGATCTCACTTCCTAACCTGAGTATGAGGAGAAGCAAACCACTCATAAGGGTGGCAATAGCGGCATCCGAAGTAACCCTTTTCCAAAGAATTCCTAAAAGAAAAACTGCCGTTACAGGTGGAGCGATATAAGACTGAACGTTTTGGAGGTATTGATACATCACACCCCCCCCAATTTTCTCCATAATCGGTATCCAAACAATTCCCAAAACCACAATAATAGCCGTGGCAATTTTACCAATTTTAATGAGAGCATTTTCGGACATATCGGGTCTTATTTTTTTATAGATATCGATAGTAAAAATAGTAGAACACGAATTGAAAACCGAAGCCAATGAGCTCATCAAAGCAGCCATCAGCCCCCCGGCTACCAGTCCTTTTAGCCCAACGGGTAATAGTGTTTTTACCAACATAGGAAAAGCTCGATCTGCTCTTTCCACCACAAAAATTTCTGGTTGTTGGAGGGTCAGTGCAAAAGCAATAATCCCAGGAACCAAAAATATCAAAATGGGCAATAATTTTAGATAAGCTCCAAAAATAGCACCTCTTCTGGCGATGGTGATGTTGTTGGCAGCAAGGGTTCGCTGAACAATGTATTGATCCGTACACCAGTACCATATTCCTACAATGGTTCCGCCAATCAACAGGCCTGTCCACGGGAAATCAGGATCCGACATCGGACGCCACATATTGAAATGGTCGGGGCTAACCGCTGTAACCGTTTCGCGTAATTGTCCCCATCCACCAACTTCTTGAAGCCCCAGGTAGGTAATGACCACCGATCCAAAAATCAAAACAATCGTTTGAAGTGTTTCTGTATAGATAACGGCCTTCAATCCTCCTACTACGGTATAAATACCCGTAAATATTACAATTCCAATAGCACCGTACCAAAAAGGTATGCCCAGCAATTCAGAAACTACTATACCTCCAGCATATATCGTAATTGAAACCTTAGTGAGAACATAGGCAAACAAAGAAAAAACAGAGAGAAACCAACGGGAACGACTGTCAAATCTTTTTTCCAAAAATTCAGGAGTTGTAAAGGCTCCACTTCTGATGTAGAAGGGTAAAAACAGCCATCCTAATAACAATACAATCCAGGCGTGTAATTCGTAATGTGCCATTGGCGTTCCAGACTCAAATCCTGTTCCTGCCAGCCCCACCACATGTTCTGAACCAATATTGGAGGCAAAGATAGAAGAGCCAATTACAAACCATCCGACGTTTCGTCCTGCTAAAAAATAGTCCTCTGTATTTTTATTTTTTTGTATAAAAACCCATACCGCAACTCCAATTAGAGCCAAAAAATAGATTCCCAAAACAATCCAATCCAATTGTTGAAGTACTGATGTCATATTAATTTTGTTTTTTTTCGGGATTATTAATGCAATATAATCAAATCTCAGCGCTATTTTTTTTTTAATCGGTCTTCAAAAAAAATCCATTCCAAAAAATTTATATATTTAAAAAATTAATAAAAATCATGAACGACTTTTCACGTAGATCTTTCATAAAATCTACTGCTGCCGCCTCAACTGGTTTATTCATCATCCCAAACTTTATAAAAAACGCTCCTAATAATCGTCTTAATATTGCAGTGATTGGCGTCGGCGGGAGAGGAAAGGCCAACTGGGGTGCAGTCCCCGAAGAAAATATTGTAGCCATGTGCGATGTGGATGATAACCGCGCAGCCAGTGGATATAAAATGTTTCCCAAGGCGAGAAAGTTCAAAGACTTCAGGGTCATGTATGACCAAATGGCCAATGAAATTGATGCAGTAATCATTACCACTCCAGATCACACGCATTTTGCGGCAACAATGATTGCTATGGAATTGGGCATGCATGTCTATGTGGAAAAACCTTTAGCGCACAATATTTGGCAGTTGAGAACCTTAAAAAAAGCTGCGAAATATTACAATATTGTCTCTCAAATGGGAAACCAAGGACATACCACCAATGGCATTCGCTTGATCAAGGAATGGTACGATCAGGGGATTTTAGGGGATGTTAAGGAAGTACACGCTTGGCATGGAGCTTTTAATTATGGCCCCGGGAAATATTGGACAAAACCCGAACGTTTTCCTGCTCCTGTTCAGCCCATCCCCGATTATTTGGACTGGGATTTGTGGTTGGGCCCTGCTCAATACAGAACTTTTAATTCTGCCTATGCTCCCAAATCGTGGAGAGGTTTTTATGATTTTGGAAACGGTCAGCTGGGGGATTGGTCCTGTCATACTTTGGATGGTCCTTTTTGGGCACTTGATTTGGGTATGCCCCATACCGTTGAGGCCACCGTTCCCAACCCCAGAACACAGCATGGATTTATTGCAGACGAATCTGTAACCCACTATCAATTTGGTGCAAGAGGTGACAAACCCCCTGTGACGCTCAAATGGTATGAAGGGGGGGAACAACCCGAAATCAGACCCGAATGGGGAATTAAAAAATTTGACCGCTCTGGAATGATCATGATCGGTGACAAAAAAACACTCTTGACCGGTGGAAGACCCAACAATCCAAAGCTTTTGGTTTCTGATGAAGAGTGGCAAACCTTCCAAAAAAACCCACCCGAAAAAACCATTCCCAGAGTACATGAAGAAGGTCCCGTTTTGGAGTGGCTTGATGCTATAAAAGGCAATAGCCTCCCAGGATCTCATTTTGGCTATTCAGCCGAATTGACGGAGATGGCACTGGTTGGAGCAATGGCTCAGCGTTTTGCTGCTAAAATCGAATACGATGCCGAACAGATGAAAATCACCAATCGACCCGACATTGACGCATACATCAAAGAACCAACCCGAAAAGGATGGTCCTACGGTGAAAGTCTATAAAATCAGTATTGCCCTACAATGAGACATTTTATGTTTTTTTTATTACTCCCTGTATTTGTTATGGCTCAAACTGAAGTGCAAAGCTACAATGTAATCCAAAACCTATCGGAGGCCGAAATACGGTTTTACCCTCCAGTGATGATGGCCAAACATACTGCCACTACCCCAGAATCGGGTTTTGGAAAACTCTTCCGTTATATTTCTGGAAACAATACTAAAAACATCAAAATCGCGATGACCACTCCTGTTCATATGGAAAAAAGAAGCGGTGAAAATACGATGGCTTTTGTACTCCCCAAAAAATTCACAGATGAAAATACTCCCCAACCCAATGATGCCTCTCTCAATGTTTATGAAGATAAAGGGGGATATTATGCTGCCATTAAGTATTCTGGTTACACCAATGCCTCCAAAGAAAAAGAGAATACTAGAATTCTCCTTGAACTCCTCGGAAAGAAGAAAATACTTCCTACAGGCTCTCCAAAAGTATTGGTTTACAACAGCCCCTACCAATTCATCAATCGCAGAAATGAAATTGTAATTCCTGTTCAATTTAAATCCCAAAAAAATGATTGACTGTCAAATAGTAGACGTTGTGACCAAAGACATCCGATTCCCTACTGGTGAAAGTTTGGATGGATCCGATGCCATGAATCCCGACCCTGATTATTCTGCCGCCTATGTTGTTCTGAAAACAGACCATCCCGATGGACTCGAAGGACACGGACTTACTTTTACCATTGGACGGGGCAATGAACTCTGTGTTCAAGCCATAGAATCCCTTTCCTATCTGCTGATTGGAAAATCTATGAACCGTTTTACCCAAAATATGGGTGAATTCTGGAAAATGATGACAAGCGACAGTCAATTGCGATGGTTGGGACCAGAAAAAGGAGTCATACATTTGGCTACCGGCGCACTGGTCAATGCTGTTTGGGATTTATATGCCAAAATGGAACAAAAACCCTTATGGCAATTGATCGCAGACATGAGTCCAGACGAACTCATCGATTGTATTGATTTCACCTATATTACCGACGCTATTACAAAGCAAGAGGCCCTCCAAATTTTAAAGGATAAAGAAAAAGGAAAAGAGGCACGCCGGGCTCATTTGATCGAAAACGGATATCCTGCCTATACTACATCTGCAGGATGGCTGGGTTACTCAGACGAAAAAATGAGAAGACTTTGTCGAGAGGCCAAAGCTGAAGGCTTTACGCACATCAAAATGAAAGTAGGTTCCGATCTTCAAGATGACATCAGAAGAAGCAAAATCATTCGCGAAGAAATTGGCTATGAAACCAAACTGATGATGGATGCCAATCAAAAATGGGATGTAGAAGAAGCCATAAAGAATATGGAACATCTGGCTCAATTTCAACCCTGGTGGATCGAGGAACCCACCTCCCCCGACGATGTGTTGGGTCATGCCAGGATAGCCAAAGCGGTAAAACCCATTCATGTGGCCACAGGAGAACACTGTCAAAATAGAGTGATTTTCAAACAACTGATGCAAGCCAATGCTATAGGTATTTGTCAAATCGATAGTTGTCGCGTAGGAGGAGTCAATGAAATATTGGCCATACTGTTGATGGCTGCCAAATTCGATATCCCAGTTTGTCCCCATGCGGGTGGAGTCGGCCTTTGCGAACACGTTCAGCATCTTTCGATGATCGACTATCTCTGCATCAGCGGATCTATGGAAAATCGAATCATAGAATACGTGGATCACCTGCACGAACACTTTGTAGATCCTGTTGTCATTCGAAATGGCAATTATATTCCACCTTCTCTTCCAGGATATAGCATTGAAATGAAAAAAGATTCGCTGAAATCCTATGATTTCAATACAGGAATCATTTGGAACAATCCTAATGAATGACAATATGAAAACTAAAAGCCTCCTTTTTTTATTCATTTTGTCAATCGGATGCACATCTCCCTCACCCAGTCAAATGGATGAATGGCTAAAAAACACTCCGTTTTTTGAAACCCAAAAAATTTTTGAGGAGGAGAGATTCCCCAACCTGGTGGTCGCCAAAGATGGGTCCATAGTGGCAACCTGGGGTAAAGAGAATTGTGTGAGCAGAAGAAGTAAAGACGGAGGTGTTACCTGGGAAGCTCCAGTAAGTATTGATCAAGGCATCAATGGCGGTGGTCTCACAGTAGATGAAAACAGTGGCAATATCTTCACTTTTGTTGAAAAAGATAGACACCCCCCTGCTCCTATTGTGTGCTACATCAGTAAAGACAACGGCCAATCATGGCAATCCCACCCCATATTAATTCAGCCCGATAAAAAGGGAAACCTCCCTTCGATGCATATGAATGAACACGGTATTACCCTCAAAAAAGGCCCCTATAAAGGAAGGCTCATAAGAGCTTCAAGATATTATTCCCAAGCCAACGAACACAAGTATTGGCCTGAGCATTATTCCAATGCCATTTATAGTGACGATGGAGGAAAAATTTGGCATACCAGCGATCCATTTCCTGCTCTTGGAACAGGAGAGGCAGCTATAGTAGAATTGGACAATGGTACATTGTATTTCAATTCACGCCGTCATTTATCCACAGAGGGATTGAATCCGAGAGTCCGTTACACAGCCTACAGTTCAGACGGAGGTCAAACTTGGAGTAATCTCCAACTGAGTGAGGAATTACCTGATGGAGAACAAGATCGGGATTACGGACTTATGGCAGGACTGGAACGTATTCCCATCGATGGTCATGATTTGTTGATTTTTAGTAATATTGAATCTCAAAAAGGACGAAAAAATGGAACCGTTTGGTTGAGTTTTGACGGCGGAAAATCCTGGCCCGTAAAAAAATTAATCGATCCAATGGGTTTTAAATACTCTTCCCTCACTATTGGGAGAAAAAACACTCCAAGTGAAGGATTCATTTATTTACTTTACGAAACCGGATTAAATGATGATATTCATGCCTATAATGGAGCAAAAATAGTACGCTTCAATTTATCATGGTTATTGGAAGGAAAAGACATCAATCAATATTTATTATAAACCTATGAAGTTTGATTTAAGGGGAAAAAAGGCAGTCGTTACGGGGGGAAGCAGTGGCATTGGCAAAGCAATAGTGGAAACTCTTAGTGCGCAGGGTGCGCAAGTATTCATCATTGATTTGAATGAAAATCCATCCCATAAAAAAGCAGGAATACCCACCCTCACAGCCGACATTACCCAATCCAAAGAACTCGGTCAAGCCTTAGCGGTTCTTCCCGATTCCATTGATATTTTGGTTAACAATGCAGGAATTGGATTTGTGGGTAACATCGAACAAACTGAAGAGGAAGATTTTGATCGGTTGTATCAAGTCAATGTAAAAGGTGTTTTCAATTGTGTCAAAGCAATTCTCCCCAAAATGAAAAAACTGGGAGGGGTAATTGTTAATATGGCCTCCATTGTTTCTCATGTAGCAGTCAACAATCGATTGGCTTATACCATGACCAAAGGGGCCGTATTGGCCATGACCAATTCCATCGCAAAAGATTATATTAGGGATGGAATTCGCTGTAATAGTATCTCACCGGCACGGGTACACACCCCTTTTGTAGATGCTTATTTGGCTAAAAACTATCCCGGTAAAGAAAAACAAATGTTCGACAATCTGTCTCAAACACAGCCCATGGGAAGAATGGGTAAACCTCAGGAGGTTGCTGATTTAGTGTTGTACTTGTGCAGCGACGAAGCCTCATTTATTACTGGATCAGACTTCCCCATTGATGGAGGATTTATTAAACTCAACGGAAATTAAAACAGCATGAAACTCATTAGATTTGGAAAACCAGAAAACGAAAAAATAGGGGTACAACTCCCCGATGGACAAAAAATAGATGTATCCGAATTTGGAGGGGATTATGATGAGCTTTTTTTTGGTACCAACGGTATAAAAAGACTTGAAGAATGGCTTTCTCTTCATCAAAGTCAATGCCCTAAAATCAGTGATGATGAACGTCTGGGATCACCCATAGCTCGACCTTCAAAAATTGTTTGTGTCGGCCTTAATTATGCCAAACATGCACAAGAAAGCGGTATGGAAGTTCCCACTGAGCCAGTCCTGTTTTTCAAGGCCAGCTCTGCTATCGTTGGTCCTTATGATGATGTCATTCTCCCTAAAAACAGTACAAAATCTGACTGGGAAGTAGAATTGGCAATAGTCATTGGAGCCAAGGCCAGCTATGTGAGCGAAGCCCATGCTATGGATCATATTGCCGGATACGTTTTACACAATGACATCAGTGAAAGAGCATTTCAGCTGGAAAGATCAGGACAATGGGTGAAGGGAAAAAGTTGTGATACCTTTGCTCCTTTGGGCCCTTTTGTAGCCACTCCTGATGAAATTAAAGACCCCCACAATCTCCACCTATGGCTCAAATTGAATGGTAAAACCATGCAGGACAGTAGTACCTCAGACTTGATCTTTGGAATCTCCAAAATGGTCAGCTATATCAGTGAATTTATGACCTTACTCCCGGGCGATGTCATCTCTACCGGAACTCCTTTTGGAGTGGGGCTGGGATTGGACCCTCAATTATTTCTCAAGGCTGGAGATGTAATGGAATTAGGGATCGAAGGACTGGGAGTCTCCCGTCAAAATGTAAAAGCATACTAACCCAAATTTCAACTCTTGAAAACAAAAAAACTTTTACTGAGCATTCTCATATTAATTATGACCTTCCAGGGGTCGTGTGGTGAAGCACCCAAAACTAAAAAGGTATCGACTGTTGACTATCTCAATGAGTCAAAGGAAGATTTTGACCAACGGATGAATTGGTTTCGCGAAGCCCGTTTTGGAATGTTCATTCACTGGGGAGTTTATGCTATTCCTGCTGGAATACATAAAGGCAAAAAAGTTAAAGGCATAGGAGAATGGATTCAACTTCGCGGACAAATTCCGATCGCAGAATACGAGAAATATGCCCAACAATTCAACCCTACCCAATACGATGCCATGGAATGGGCCAAAGCCATGAAAAAGGCTGGAATGAAATATGTAGTCATTACCTCAAAACATCACGACGGTTTCGCACTTTGGGATTCTGAGGTATCCAATTACGACATAATTGATTTTGCTCCGTATGGTAAGGACATCCTAAAATCATTAGCTAATGCCTGCAAAGCACAGGGCATCAAATTTGGATTGTACCACTCCATCATGGACTGGCATCATCCTCAAGCTCAAGCCATAGACGCCCCAAGATATGAGTATCAGAAAAATCCCAATCCCGAATTCCCTCAGTATTATAAAAATTATCTCAAACCTCAACTCAAAGAATTGGTGGATCAGTATGACCCTGATATTTTGTGGTTTGATGGCGAATGGATTCCAGAATTTACTCACGAAATGGGCTTGGATTTATATCAATATGTGAGAAGCCTAAAACCCAGCATCATCATCAACAACCGCGTGGATAAAGGAAGAAAAGGAATGGCAGGAATGAATCGTGACGATAAAAAATATGCCGGAGATTTTGGAACACCCGAACAAGAAATTTTGGAGGGAACCTCAACCATGGACTGGGAATCCTGTATGACCATGAACGATAGTTGGGGTTACAAATCATATGACGACAATTGGAAATCATCAGAAGTATTGATTCACAACTTAATAGACATCGCCGCCAAGGGAGGAAATTACCTCCTCAACATAGGCCCAAAGGCCAATGGTGAAATTCCTAAACCCAGTAGTGATCGCCTTGAAAAAATGGGCGAATGGTTGGCAATCAACGGAGAAGCCATCTATGCCACCCAAAAATTAGAAAAATCATACAAACAAGGGGAAAACATTCGATTTACCAAAAAGAAAAATACGCCACATTACTATGTAATCGCACTGGAGCAGCCTCAAAAAGAACTGCATATCAAACACATTCAACCCCAAGAAAAAAGCAGTATAATGTTGTTAGGGTACCCAGACGAATTAGTCTGGTCTTTCGACGAAAATAAAGGATTGATCATTCAAATTCCCGAGGACATTTCTGGAGAATTAGCTTGGACTTTTAAAATTGAAGGAACAGAAATATAATTTTTACTATGATAATAGACTCCCATCAACATTTTTGGCACTACGACCCCGTTAGAGATGCGTGGATTGACGAATCGATGCGAATCATTGCAAGAGACTTCCTTCCAAAGGACTTAAAACCTATTTTAAAAGAAAGTCGGGTGGAAGGATGTGTAGCCGTTCAAGCAGACCAATCGGAAGAAGAAACTCATTTCCTATTGAGTCTGGCGGTGCAAAACCCTTTTGTAAAAGGGGTAGTAGGCTGGGTTGATTTAAAGGCTGACGATCTTCCAGAGCGACTGGCTTATTTTTCCAAAAATCCTTTATTCAAAGGAGTAAGACACATTCTTCAAGCTGAAAAAGAAGGGTATATGCTGCAAGACTCCTTTCTCAATGGAATCAGCCTGTTGAAAGATTTTAATTTGACTTATGATATATTAATTTATCCTCATCAAATCAAAGAGGCCATTGAATTGGTCAAAAAAAACCCTGAACAACCCTTTGTTATAGATCATTTGGCGAAACCCTATATCAAAGACAAAAAGATCAAACAATGGGCATCAGACATCAAACAATTGGCCGCCTTTGAAAAGGTTCATTGCAAATTGTCTGGAATGATAACGGAAGCCGATTGGAATCATTGGCAATCTAACGATTTCAATGACTTTATGTCGGTAGTATTAGAAGCTTTTGGTACAGATCGCATCATGTTCGGCTCAGATTGGCCCGTTTGTTTGCTCGCCGGAAGCTACCCACACGTAATTCGTATTGTAGAGGATTTTATTCAGAATCTTTCTCCTGTAGATAGAAACAAAATAATGGGGGAAAATGCTCGTAATTTTTATAGATTACAGCTATGAATTTGAAACTCCAAGACAAAGTCATCCTCGTTACCGGAGGATCGAAGGGTATAGGTCAAGCCATAACAAAACTGTTGGCAGAAGAAAAGGCCATACCTTTTATCGTAAGTAGAGACGAAGAAAGCATACTGGAAACCGTTCAACAAATCGAAAAGAAGGGAGGTAAATGCCACTACGCTCTCACTGAACTCACAGATCCACAACAAGTAAAAAACGCAGTAGATAAGGCTATTTCAATATTCGGTACGGTACACGGATTGGTGAATAATGCTGGGGTCAACGATGGAGTGGGACTTGAAAATGGGAATTCCGAAAGCTTTATCAATTCACTGAAAAAAAATGTAGTCCATTACTATACCATGGCTCAAGCTTGTTTGCCATTTCTTAAGAAAAACAAAGGGTCAATCGTCAATATTGGTTCGAAAGTGTCCATCACTGGACAAGGAGGGACTTCTGCCTATGCCGCTGCTTGTGGAGGAAGAAATGCCCTGACCAGAGAGTGGGCAGTAGAACTGCTTCCTTATTCCATAAGAGTCAATGCTGTCATGGTGGCAGAAAGCTTCACCCCACTCTATGAAAAATGGATCAATACATTTCCAAATCCACAAGAAAAATTAAATCAAATTGAACATAAAATTCCGCTGGAAAAAAGAATGACCCGTCCAGAGGAAATTGCCAACACAGTCGCTTTTTTACTGTCCGAAAAATCAAGCCATACTACAGGTCAATTGTTATACGTAGATGGTGGCTATGTACACTTGGACAGATCCTTAAACCAATCCTTATGAAAAAAAATGTAGTCTCCAAAGAAGTTATAATACCTTTTATACTGATCACCTCTTTATTTGCACTTTGGGGTTTTGCCAACGCAGTCACCGATCCCATGGTACAAGCTTTTAAAAAGGTACTTGAATTATCCAATTCACAAGCGGCTTGGGTACAAATGGCCTTTTATGGAGGGTATTTTTGTATGGCCCTGCCCGCTGCATTGTTTGTTAGAAAATACTCCTACAAAGTTGGAGTTCTCATTGGCTTGGCTCTTTATGCTGGTGGAGCCCTCCTATTTTACCCTGCCGCCATTACAGAACAATTTTGGTTTTTCTGTCTGGGATTATACATTTTAACCTTTGGATTGGCATTTTTAGAAACCACTGCCAATCCCTATATTTTGGCAATGGGAGACAAATCTACTGCCACTCAAAGACTTAATCTGGCACAAGCGTTCAATCCTTTAGGACTCATCCTCGGGCTATTGGTCGCCCAACAATTTGTTCTTAAAAAATTACAATCCGACAACATTGCAGATTTTACAACCTTAGACACTGCAAAAAAAGTGATGATCCGTACTGCCGATTTGATGGTGATTCGAGATCCCTATGTGATATTAGGGTTGGTCGTCATGGCGGTATTTGTTCTTATTGCAGTATCCAAAATGCCTCAAGCCAAAGACGATGGAGAGATGGCCCCACTGAGTGCAACTTTTAGCAGCCTATTTCAAAACGAAAATTACCGCAATGGAGTCTTTTCACAAGTGTTCTATGTGGGTGCACAAATCATGTGTTGGACCTACATCTATCAATATGCTGAAGCCATCGGTATATCCAGTGAAAATGCAGCCAACTATCAATTTATTTGCTTTATTGTATTCCTGATTGGTCGTGCCATTGGAACCTATCTTTTACGGTTTGTAAATTCTGGAAAGCTACTTTTCCAATTTGCCCTAATGGCTGGAGTTTGTGTTTTGGGAACTGTATTTATTGAAGGTATTGTAGGGCTTTATGCTCTTGTAGGCATTTCCTTTTTTATGTCCCTTATGTTTCCCACCATCTACGGTATCGCTTTGGAGGATTTGGATGAAAAAGAGTCTAAAATTGGAGCTGCTGGTTTGGTGATGGCTATTGTGGGGGGTGCTTTAATGCCAAAGCTACAAGGCATGGTCATTGACTTAGGAGGCAGCGATGTCGATGATTTGCAAATACTGGGTGTATCGGAAGTCAACTTCTCTTTCCTCCTCCCCCTGTTTTGTTTTCTATTCATCGCCTACTATGGCAAAAAGGTTTCGAATCAAGGCTAAAATGAAAAGATATTGCCTGGCGCTCGACTTGATCAATGATCCCCTTTTAATCGATCAGTACATAGAACATCACAAAGTGATTTGGCCAGAAATCACCAAAAGCATCAAAGACAGTGGCATACAGAATATGCAAATTTACCATGTCGGCGATCGTTTGTTCATGATCATTGAAGTCATCGATGGTTTTAGCTTTGAAAGAAAAAATAAAATGGACAGTCAAAACCCCTTTGTCATCAAATGGGAAGAACTCATGTCTCAATATCAAAAAAAACTACCCATTGCCCAAACTGGTGAAAAATGGGTCGTAATGAAAAACATTTTTGACCTTAATAATCCATAAACCTATGTTGCGTTTTTGTAGTCTTTTTCTGTTGTTACTAATCATGGGCTGTACTGCATCGCCCTCCAAAAAATCGAAAGACAACTTACCCAATATCTTATTCCTGTTTGCCGATGATTATACCTATGATGCCATTCACGCCTTGGGTAATGACATCATCCAAACGCCCAACTTAGACCGACTGCTCCACAATGGAACCCATTTCACACAAGCGTTCAATATGGGAGGGTGGAACGGTGCCGTTTGTATGGCCTCTAGAGCCATGATCATTACTGGAAAGTCCATTTGGAAAGCCAAGGCACTTACCGATCAATGGCACCATAAAAAAAACGTAGAGGAGAAAAAAAACAGTTGGGGAAAGCTGATGGAAAAACAGGGGTATCAAACCTATATGAGCGGAAAATGGCATGTAGCGATTGACCCGAAGGAAATTTTTCAAAACGTTCGTAATGTACGTCCCGGTATGCCTAAAGACTTTTTCAGAAAAGATAATCCAAAGGGATACAATCGTCCTATCGAGGGAGAAAAGGACACATGGAGCCCCAGCGATTCGCTCAACGGAGGATTCTGGGAGGGTGGAAAACACTGGAGTGAGGTAGGTAAAGACGATGCAATCGATTTTCTAAAACAATCCCATGAACAAGACGCACCCTTCTTCATGTATATCGCCTTCAACGCACCCCATGATCCAAGACAATCTCCCCAATCGTTCTTGGATCGCTATCCTTTAGAGGACATTCCTTTACCCAAAAATTGGCTTGCCGAATATCCTTATAAGGATGCCATAGGCAATCCCAAAACCCTCAGAGATGAAGCTCTAGCTCCCTTTCCAAGAACCCCTTATGCAATCAAAACGCATATCAAAGAATACTATGCCATCATTTCTCACTTAGACGAACAAATTGGTGAAATAATGAGGGCGCTTGAAGCTTCTGGCAAAGCCGACAATACCTATATTTTCTTTACGGGCGATCATGGATTGTCTGTCGGAAAACATGGGCTTTTAGGAAAACAGAGCCTGTTTGATCACAGCATCAGAGTACCTCTCATCGTGACGGGACCTGACATCCCTAAAAACCAGAAAATAAATCATGAAGTGTACCTCCAAGACATCATGGCTACAAGCTTGCACATAGGAAATATAAGTGCCCCTCCCTCGATAGAATTTAAAAGCTTTTTAAATGTAGCCCAAGGAAAAGAGGACAAACCACTATATCCCGAAGGGATTTATGGAGCATACATTGATTTTCAGAGGATGATCAGAAAAGGGAATTACAAATTAATACTTTATCCTAAAATCAAAAAAACACTACTTTTTGATTTAAAAAACGATCCTCTTGAAATGAATGATCTTTCTGAGAAAATTCAATATAAGGATACAATCAAAAATCTTTTCATTGACCTCAAGCAACTCCAATTGAAAATGGGGGATACTTTGAATCTTTCAAAAATCTATTCTTTGGAGTCTTTATAGACCACTTTCACCCCTATTTTATATTTTAAAATTTAAATTACTAAGGCCTCTTTTTTTTTAAAGATTTGAAATTAAAATCATTATTAACTATATTAATAATTTATTAGGTGGAAATATTAGTTTCTTTGTAGTGATTAAATAAAATAATTGTGGGGCGTTATTATTTGAAATTAAAAAGTGCTTTCATCCTTTTTTTAACCATTGTTTCGTTAGTAATCAACTGCACCCCATTAAGTGCTCATGTCCACAGTGATAGGGGTGCCCATTTCACGACCACCACTTCAAATACCGAAGTTCTCGATCAAGAAAATTATTCGTCCAATGCGGGTGCTGGAGGAACCTCTCAATGGCAGTCCTTTACCGTAGCTCAAGCCGGTTATTTATCGAGGGTATCTTGGAAAATGGCCAATCCTGTAATCAACGGGGTCGCTCAACCCATTCAAATAAGTATCTACCGGGGGGAGGGAACCGATGGGCCCTTAGTTGCCCAAAGTCAAAACTTATTCACCCCCCCTTACAATGATTCCAACGGAAACTATTATGGTGGGCAATACGTAGATTTTGATTTAAGCTCACTCAGGATTATCGTATCCGCCGAAGAGGTTCTAACCATGAAACTTGAACTAACCTCAGGAATCATAAATGTTGGATATTTGGATTTACATACTGGAAATCCTTATACCCGAGGTAAGGCTTCAAACAATGCCAACTGGGACTATATTTTTAGAGTATATACCAAACAAAAATTAGACAACACCCCTCCAACGGTCATATTATCCGATTCTGACTATGATAATATCGTTACGGTTTCGGATGTGGTTTCCATTACTGCCACATTTAGTGAAGATTTAATCGATTACCCGACCATCAGTCTATCGGGGATCGTAACCAACGCTCTTTTTGTGCGAGATGATTTTTTTGATTTTGAAGCCAACTGGGAAACCAATCCTGTAGGCAATTCAAAGGCGCCCAATAATAACAATGGAGCATTCTCAGAATCGTATGCTTACATGCGTTATCAATTTTCTATAAACCACACTCTTTATCAAGAACTTACTTTCGATGATTACAGCAGCAATCGAACTTCATATTACACATTTGTTGAGACCGAAAGCAGCACGATCAGCCTAACCCATTACACATATGTCGGAAATTTCAGCAATTCAAATTATTTTGTTTCCAATTCTAAAACCAATTCAATTGAAAACGAAATCAACCAATTGAAAAACGACAATGCAGCTCTATTAACCATTGAAACCAACGCCGAATACAATTACATCAAAACACTTTTTGAAACTTCATCAATTTTTAACCCAACAGAATTTTACTGGGTAGGACTGTATCAGGACCCCTACGATGAAAATTATAGTGAGCCTGCTGGGGGTTGGGACTGGATCGACCCCAAATATTTTAAAGGAGTATACGTATGGACGGTTCCATCAACTACATTGACCTCTACTACAGCAACAATTTCTGCTATCGATGCCGCTGGGAATCCCTATGTTGGAAATGACAGCATCACTTTCACCATTGACTCTACACAACCAACAGTAATTCTGTCCAGTAACGACTCAGACAACCTTATCTCAACGACCTATTCCCCTACCCGTTCGGTACTCATAACAGCTGCCTTCTCAAAACCTATGGCTGCCTACCCCACCCTATCAATTACAGGTGCTGTGACTGAAGTGGCAATGACCCCAATAAGTGGGACCTCTATCGTTATCACAGAGAAGGTTTGGACCAATAGCTACACCTTCAGTTGGAATACCTCTACTCCTACCCTTGCTCCTGGTAATTACACCGTTACTGTGAGTGGAACAGATACCATTGGGAATGATTATTCTGGAACAGACAGTATAACTTTCACCATCAAATCCTCCTTCTTTTTAGACGCAAATGGTGTTACTGTAAAATGTATTGATTGTAATGCTGGGGATCAGGGAATTGTGAATGGTCTGATCTACACAGCTGTCGATAACACTATGATTGCGGCAAAATCTAAAAATGATACGGATTGGAATCAAATGGTGACCAGTCGGGTTACAGATATGAGTAATCTGTTTAAAAATTCAAGTTCATTCAACCAAGACATAGGTTCCTGGGACACATCGAATGTAACCAACATGCAATCTATGTTCCATGCGGCATCTTCATTCAATCAGGATATTGGATACTGGGATACATCGTCGGTGACCAATATGCAATCTACATTCGATCAGGCTTCTTCATTCCAGCAAGATATTGGCTCATGGGATGTTTCTTCGGTAACAGTAGTTGAAGGGATGTTTTACGGAACCACTTTCAACCGAGACATAGGCAATTGGGATACCTCCTCGATCAGTAATTTCAATTTCATGTTTAGGAACAATAACACCTTTAACCAAGATATCGGTCGGTGGGATACTTCCAGCGCCACATCAATGGAAGCGATGTTTAATGAAAATACAACATTCAATCAAAATATTGGCAGTTGGGATGTATCAAATGTAACCTCCATGCATGAAATGTTCAAAAATGCTAGTGCTTTTAACCAGGATATATCGGCTTGGAACACCTTAAAGGTAACCGATATGAAAGAAATGTTTCAAGGAGCAACTTCATTCAATCAAAATATTGGCAGTTGGGATGTATCAAATGTAACCTCCATGCGCGATATGTTCAGAAATGCTACTGCTTTTAACCAGGATATATCGGCTTGGGATACCTCAAATGTTACCAGTATGGCTGGAATGTTTATGCAAACCTCATTCAATCAAGATATATCGGGTTGGAACACTTCAAATGTTACTGAAATGCATGTAATGTTTTATAAAAATAATGCCTTTAATCAAAATATTGGGAATTGGGATGTGTCAAAGGTAAATCAAATGCAAGCCATGTTCGGTGATGCTACTGCTTTTAACAAAGATATTTCGGGCTGGAACACTTCCAGTGTGACCATTATGGCTTCGATGTTCAGAGGGGCAACTTCATTCAATCAAAATATTGGACGATGGGATGTATCTGCCACCTCTCCAAACACAGGGGGTCTGGAGGAAATGTTTTTTGGTGCATCGTCCTTCAGCTACAGTTTGAGATTGTGGTGCGTTTCTAATTACAACTCCTCTCCTAATAATTTTTCAACTAATTCTCAATTAAATTCTTCAGATTTACCCCTTTGGGGAGTATGTCCATCATTGGCCACCGTTTCATTTGAAACCGATGACGCTGACAATGTCATTGATTCGGGGGCAAACCTTTTGATTAAGGCAACTTTCTCTCAGAGTATGCAGCCATCTCCTGTACTTGTCATTACCAACCAAGCACTCCTAAATATATCTTCGGCCATCGGCTCCAATACTAATTCTATTTCTTCCTCCTATTCTTTTACCTCTTCCTACACTATGAGTATTGGAGAATCCAATAAAATATGGAAGTACCCATTAAATACTTCAGCCTTTACTCCTGGAAAATACACTGCTACTGTTACAGGAATCGATACGGTGTCAAGAACTTTTGTGGCTACAGAAAGCCTTACGATAACAATTGATGACGGATCAGCCCCAATCTATACGGCATCAACAACTTTTACGGTTGAGGAAAATCAGAGCACTGCTGCAACCTTAATCGCTTCAAAAAATGCTTCGATCACTATTACTGGGGAAGATGCTTCTTTATTCTCAGTATCTAATTCTACCTCCGCAAAACCGCCCTATTTGGGGAGTCTAAGTTTCCTTGAGTTGCCAGATTATGAAAATCCTTTGGACTCCAATAACGACAACATCTATGTCATTATTGTAGTTTTATCCAACACCTCTGGAAATTCTTCATCTCAAACGATTAGCATTACGGTTTCGGACCTTCAGGAAGTTGAGGATACAGATCAAGATGGAATAATAAATAGTTTGGACCCCGACGATGACAATGACGGACTTTTAGATGAAGATGAAATAAAGTTCGGAAGCAATCCTCTTCTGATAGATACAGACTTAGATGGATTGAGCGATCTTGAAGAATTCGAAAAGGGAACCAAACCAAACAATCCCGATACCGATGGAGATTCCTTCAATGACTTTGATGATGTATTCCCTCTCGACCCAAAAGAAAATAAAGACAATGATAAAGACAACATAGGAGACAATGCCGACCTCGATGATGACAATGACGGTTTATCTGACAGAGATGAAAAAATATTAGGTACAGATCCTTTTAGTCCAGATACCGATGGCGATGGATTGATGGATGCTAGAGAAAGAATTGTGGGCACTGATCCTAATGACCCAGATACCGATGATGACGGGATCTTGGATGGCGATGATGCATTCCCATTCTCTCCTTTTGAAATCGCTGACTTTGATCGGGATGGACTCCCGGATGATATCGATCCTGATGATGATGGGGATAATGTGGATGATGCTTTTGAATATGTAATAGGTACCGATCCCTACAATCCCGATACTGATGGGGATGGACTCAATGACGGGAGTGAACTTCAAAGAAAGACAAATCCCAATAATCCCGATACTGATGGGGATGGAACCATTGATCCTGATGACCACTTCCCTCTCGATCCCTTTGAAGATACCGACACTGATCGAGATGGATTGGGAGATTATATGGATTTGGATGACGACAACGATGGTGTTTCAGATATTGAGGAACTTTCACGAAGAACGGATCCCAAAAATGCCGATAGCGACGGCGATGGACTTACCGATTTTGAAGAAGTAAAATTGGGAACCGATCCGAAAAAAAATGATACGGACGGCGATGGTCTTTCCGATGGAGTGGAGAATAAACAGGGTACAGATCCATTAAAAAGAGATACCGATGGCGACGGTATTCCCGACGGCAAGGACAGGTTACCCAATAATCCTGACGAGGACTTTGACAATGACGAGGATGGAATTGGAGACAATATGGATCCCGACGATGACAATGATGGCTCGCTGGATACAGACGAATTATTTAAGGGGACGGATCCCAATAATCCTGACACCGACCAAGATGGATCGAACGACGGTGAGGAAGCCCTATTGGGAACCGATCCATTAAATCCTGACACAGATCAAGATGGAATTTTGGATGGGGATGATGACTTCCCATTAGATCCTAATCGCGCTGATGACGCCGATGGTGATGGAATTCCTGACGGAGAAGACCCCGATGATGACAATGATGGATTACTCGATCAGGACGAATCTATATACGGAACCAATAGAGAAAATCCCGATACAGACCAGGATGGAGTGAATGATGGAGAGGAAATCAAAAACAACACAAACCCTTTGAACCCTGATTCAGACAACGACGGTCTTTTGGATGGGGAGGAAAAAGAACAAAATACGGATCCTTCAAACCCCGATACCGACAATGACGGTCTTTTGGATGGAATGGAGATTCTGCTGAAAACAGATCCCAATAACCCAGATACAGACAACGACGGAACAAAGGATGGCTCAGACCAACTCCCTCTAAATGCTGGGGAAAGTCGCGATACTGATGGAGACGGTATTGGAGACGATGAAGATGATGACGACGACAACGATAAAGTTGCTGATGTTGACGAATTAAAAATCGGAACCAATCCTTATAATCCCGACAGTGATGACGATGGCCTTAGCGATGGGCAGGAGGTGGACAGAAGAACAAACCCAAACAATCCTGATACCGATGGAGACGGAGTTGGTGACAAAGAAGATAACTTCCCCTTGGATGAAAAAGAAACCATAGATACCGATAAAGATGGGATTGGAAATTTTTCCGACCCAGATGATGACAACGATAATATACCGGATACAGAGGAAATTGCACTAGGAACAGACCCGCTAAAAGCGGATTCTGATTCAGACGGATTGAACGACGGCGAGGAAATAAAAAAACAAACAGATCCTCTAAATCCTGACAGCGATGGGGATGGCTCTCCCGATGGAAGTGATGACTTCCCATTAGATCCAACAATCTCAGTTGATTCTGACCGAGACGGTGTTTCTGATCTAAAAGAAAAAGAAATTCGAACTAACCCCGAAAATCCAGATACGGATGGAGATGGTTCTTCTGATGGGGAGGAATTGAATCGAGGAACAGACCCTAGAGATGTAGATACTGATGATGATGGTATTATAGACAGTAAAGATGATCTTCCTTTAGACCCAACAGAAACAATAGATACGGATGGAGACGGCATTGGAGATAATTCAGATACAGACGACGATGGAGATGGAATTGAGGATGCCATGGAAACTGATGAGGGTACTGATCCAAAAGTAGCGGACACTGATCAAGACGGCCTTGGAGACTTTGAAGAAAAAAATCTCGGCACCGATCCACTCAATCGAGATAGTGATGGGGATGGCCTAACCGATGGTGAAGAACTTGATAAAAAAACAGACCCCCTAAACGCAGATACCGATGGGGACGGCTCCATTGATGGTGAAGACCAACTTCCTCTTGATGCTCAGGGAAAAAATGATAATGATAAGGACGGAATCAAGGATGAAGAAGATAATGATGATGACAATGATGGACTTACAGATGAACAAGAAGCTCTTTTAAATACCAATCCCTTTAACTCGGATACGGATGGAGATGGAGTCTCTGATGGAGATGAAATTAAGTTCAATTCAAATCCCAACAACATCGATACCGATGGGGATGGACTGGAAGACGGGGTGGAATTGGCTTTGCTTACTGATCTTACATCTATTGACTCCGATGGAGATGGAATCTTAGACGGTCAAGATGCTTTTCCCCTTGATCCCTATGAGTCAATTGATACTGACGGGGACGGTATAGGAGACGACGATGATCTGGATGATGACAACGACGGACTTTCGGATGTCACCGAGGCTAAATATGGCACAAATTCTTTAATTGCAGACTCTGATAATGACGGTCTCAGAGATGGAGAAGAAATAAGACGCAATACCAATCCTCTCAATAAAGACTCTGACGCAGATAATACTTTGGATGGTGCTGACGATTTCCCCCTTGATCCAAAAGAAGATACCGATACCGATTTTGACGGTATTGGAAATAATGCCGACACCGATGACGACAACGATGGAGTTCTTGACCTCATAGACAATTTCCCTACCGATGCCTCTGAGGTAAACGACATTGATGGTGATGGAGTAGGGAACAATGCTGATATAGACGATGACAACGATGGAGTGGCCGACTTTACCGAACTCCAATTTATTGCTATACTGCAACCCGTTGATGTTTCTGTATCCAATTTAAATCTCGGAGGAGAGGCCTACTCCAATGACATCAGCAGAACCTTATTAAATATTTCTGGGGACCGAAAATTATCAAACCCATTCAGAGGAGTAGGGAAATGGAAAATAAGAAAGCAAATCTCCGGGGGTGCCGATGCACATTTATTCACCGTCAAATATGGTGAACCAGGCTCAAAACAAGACTATAATGATTTTTCTCAAAGATCCAAAATAAGCAGAGATGATCAAGTGGTTGGGACGGGTGGATTGGATGGCGCTGACGGTAGTCAAGAATCGGATGGGGAAGAAGAAGAGGAAGATCAAGGTATATTGTCCTTTATCAATCCTCCCGATCCCAATAATCCTCAAGATCACAACAAAGATGGAATTTATGAGGTTGTAATCGGCTATGTCAATACCGAGATTGGAGACACAGATGTACCCATTCCTAATCTACCCTTTACCCTTATATTTTCTGATACAGGAAGTACATCGTTGGATATTGCTAGCTTAAAAACTACTCGAACCCCTATCGAAGAGGTAGATCCTGATCGGATTCAATCAGATACCGATGCCGATGGAATCGTCAACTCAATTGACCCAGATGACGATGGAGATGGAATTTTCAGTCAATTCGAAGCAAAATCACCCGGAAGTTTAAGCAAACGGGGAGCCAATAGGTTCCGATCAAACGATTTCGACGGAGATGGTCTAATCGATTCTTTAGATCCTGATGATGAAAATGACGGCATCTTTACCCAATACGAAAACCCTGATCCAAATGGGGATCATATTGCTGATGATGCTCAAGATACCGATGCGGATGGAGTCCCCGATTATTTTGACGAAGACGATGATGGAGATGGAATTCTAACTGCATTGGAGGGTACAGATCTCAATTTTGATGGCAATCCCAACGATTCGGTAGATTCTGATTTGGACGGAATTTTCGATTATATAGACTACGATGATGACAACGATGGAGTCCCCACCTCAATCGAATTAGGAGATGCTTTAGAATATCGGGATTCGGATGCTGACGGAACTCCCGATTATCTTGACACAGACGATGATGGAGATGGAATTTTGACCCATTTAGAGATAGACCCTCAAGCAGATGATTTTCAAGCCAGATTAATCGATATCGACAACGACGGTATACCCAACTATCTCGACAGAGACGACGACGGAGATGGCAAGCAAACCATTGATGAGGATCAAAATGCAAATGGTGACCCTTCAGATGATGATTCCGATAACGATGGAATCATTGATGCCTACGACTCTCAACTATTGGATTGTGATGAAGACGGAGTATCGGATGAACAAGATGCTGAAAACTGTAATCCTTACAACGATACAGATGGCGATGGATTCGTCAATATTGACGAAGTAAGCTGTGGGACTGATCCTAATAATGCCATCAGTAAATGCGAGAACTTCGCAAAAATTGGTCTTACCATTACAGACTTTTTCTCCCCCAATGGAGATGGTGTAAACGATCAATGGACCGATGATTCGTTTAAGCGATACAATGACAACGAAATTTGGATTTATAACCGATCAGGACAATTGATCTTTAACCAGGTCAATTATCTCAACAGTTGGTCAGGTCAGTACAATAATGAAGACCTTCCCGAAGGAACATACTATTACTTAATCGATTTTGACAGAAATGGAACTCCCGATTACCAGGGTGTTATTTATTTAACCCGATAATCAATGATACTTCGCTTGTTGTTTATTTTGTTGCCTTTTACACTTCTTTCTCAGCAAGACGGCTATCTCTCTCTCTACACGTTCAACATGAACCTTATGAACCCTGCTCATGCGGGATCTGAAGAAGGACATGTTTTCGCATTATCCTACAGAAATCAATGGAATAGTATAGAAAACAGTCCGAGAACCATTGGACTCTCCTACTCTTCTTCTACTGGCAAAAACGTAGGACTTGGCGTCTCTGTCATTTCTGATAAAATTTTCATAGAAAATCAAACCATCATTACTGTCGATTTTTCATACAAACTAAGTTTGAATGACGATATAAATTTATTTTTAGGAATCAAAGGAGGTGGGAATTCTTACAGTGCCGATCCCTCTTTATTGACGGGATATTCTGAATTACCCGATCCAACACAAAGATCACTCAGCAAATTCAATCCCAACTTAGGGGTAGGATTTTTGCTTAAAAGCGAAAAATTATGGGTCTCCGGTTCTATGCCCAGATTGTTCAATGCAAAAAGAGATGGAGATATCGAAATTCAATCCAAAGACAGACAACATATTTTCTTATCCGGTGGAGCAGTATTCAGTATAAGTGAAGATTTTGCATTAAAGCCCAACCTCATGTATCGAAAAGGGAAAGGGCTTCCCAATGTAATTGATGTGGGAAGTTGGTTTTCTTACCTGAATAAATTTGACTTTGGAGTTTCTTACAGGTCAGGTTCTGTTTTTTCATTTCTTGCCTCAATTGCCTTGGGAGAAAACATGAGTATAGGGTATGCATACGATTCTTTCTCCAACAGCACACTGTCTGGACTCAATCTCAATTGTCATGAGCTTGCCATTCGTTTTAAACTGGGAGAAGGTTCAGGTAAATCCAATACTGAGGAGGCTCCTGCCGAAGAATAAGACTTTCTATAGAGTATAGTCCTTTAAATTTTATACTTTTATTTTCAGAAAACTAAAAATGAACGATGTCTTAGCTTTTTTTGAAACGATTCCTTCCTTATACCGCAGCTTAATTCTAATTGGAGGTATTTCACTTTTTTGGTTTCTAGAAGGAATTACCCCTTTGGTCCATTTCAATTACCAAAAATGGCATCATGCCCTCCCCAATTTCTTCTTTACACTGACTACAGTGGTCATCAATTTTGCCCTAGCATTTATGCTATTACAAACTTCAGACTGGACGATTGATCATTCATTTGGACTGTTACAATGGATCCCTCATTTACCCCTTTGGGGAGAGGTTGTTTTGGGAGTTTTACTCTTGGATTTTTTGGGGGCCTATCTTCCGCACTATACCGAACATAAAATCAAACCCTTGTGGATGATTCATCTGGTTCACCACAGCGATCCTACTGTTGACACCACCACAGCAAATAGGCATCATCCGCTGGAAAGTATCGTCAGATTTGCCTTCACCCAATTGGGAGTTTTTATTTTGGGAACTTCCATTGGAATCATCATGATGTACCAAGCCCTATCGGTATTTTCAACTCAATTCAGTCATGCCAATATCAAACTACCCAAAAAGATAGATCAATGGATCAGTTATTTTATAGTTTCTCCCGATATGCATAAAATACACCACCATTATCGATTGCCTTATACCGATACCAATTTTGGAAATATTTTTTCTATTTGGGACAGAATCTTGGGAACCTTCAGTTCTTTTGAAAGAGAAAAAATTGTCTATGGTGTGGATGTATTTCCCGACGAGAAAAAAAATACCCATATCGGGAGTTTACTCAAACAACCTTTTGAAAAGTATCAAGCGTGAATCAGTTTGACGGATTCAACCCTTTCAATACCTCAAGCATCTGTGCCAAGGGATACTCCCTCTGTTCACCGCTTACCATATTTTTCAATACAAATATTTCTTTTTGCATTTCCTCTGAACCCAAAATCACGACATAGGGAATGGACCGCAGGTGGGCATAATTCAACTGTTTCTTAAGTTTTGCTTCTTTTGGATACATTTCACAAGCCATATTAAAATCTCTAAGCTTTGTGAGATGATCGAAGCAATAAGATGCAGATGCATCTCCAAAATTCAGGAAAATAAGCTGGGTCTTACTGTCGATGGTTGACGGGAATAAATCCAACTCTTCCAAAACCAAAAAAATGCGGTCGAAACCAAAAGATATTCCAAAACCACTCGTGTTTTTTAAACCGAATAGATCCGTTAATTCGTCATAACGACCTCCTCCCCCGATTGAACCCATTTTGATGCCCTCTGGAGGCATTACTTCCAAAATCAATCCGGTGTAATAATTCAATCCTCTGGCCAATCTAACATCAAATGCAATAGATACGACATTCAATGATTGCCGACTCAATTGTTCATAGATAAACTTCAGCTCCTCAATCCCTTCTTGAGCGATCTCTATGTCTTTCAAAACCTCAGAGACCGCCAATAACTGGCTACTAAAATCGCCCTTTAAAGAGAGAAAAGGACGTAAACGTTGGATCTTTTCAGCAGAAAAACCTTTTGACTGAAGCGCACCGATCACCCCCTCTTCGCCTATTTTAGACAACTTATCCAATGCCACGGTAAAGTCGATCAACTGAGATTCTGCTCCAATGAATTCAGCGATACCTGCCAAAATTTTACGGTGATTCAAATGAATCTGTACCCCTTTTAAATGGAGCTTAGAAAATACACGATCGTATAAGAGTACTCCCTCCACTTCTTGCCACAAAGAGCGCTCTCCTACCACGTCAGCATCGCATTGCAAAAACTCTTGGAATCTTCCGTGTTGAGGACGGTCTGCCCGCCATACCGTTTGCATTTGATATCGTCGAAAGGGAAATTGTATGTCGTTTTGATATTGCGCCACATAGCGGGCAAAGGGGACCGTGAGATCATACCGCAACGCTTTTTGGGATATGGAATTGGAAAACTTACCCAATTCTCCCCTTTCCAAAGCTCCCAAATCCGCATTTTTTACCTTATCCCCCGAATTCAATATTCTAAAAATCAATCGATCTCCTTCATCTCCATACTTCCCCAACAGCGTCTCGGAGCGCTCAAATGATGGGGTTTCAATAGGTTGAAATCCATAACGTTCAAACCCGGCAATCAATTGAGCCTTCAAATAATTTCTTTTGGCCAATTCTACTGGAGAAAAATCACGAGTCCCTTTTGGAATGGCTGGTTTTATATTGGACATAAATTAATTGGACATAAATTAATCGTACAAAGCAAAGATGCTACAATTCTGATGATTTTGAAAGAAAACTTTTTAAGTCCTCATAGGTTTCTCCATCGGTAATCATGGCACCCCTTTGGATCAACTTAAATTTTTCCTCCTTAAAATTCTCATCGAATATTCGACTGGATTCAAAAATAGAAACACGTGGGTCGGTCAAATGCTTTGCCAACCAATACTTATACTCTTTTTGCAATAAAGAAGGACAGTCCTTTTCTAATTGTATTAAAATCAAATCCATACGGGTAGCAACACATTTAAATAAAAACAAATGATGATCACTTCTGTTCTCCAAATAAACTATTTTATCTAAAGATTGCTCCCACACCCAATCACTGAATAAATCCAATAATTCTTCGGTAAATACAGAATGTTCTGCTTTGATAATATCCCACTCCTGCTTGTTTATGGATTGGGATGCGAGAAAAAGGGCAAACTCCTCATGAAGGCTTTCAAATTGCTCCTTCGACAATCGAGAATATTTCATTAGACCAGGTCAAAAAAAAACCCCACGCAAGGTGGGGTTAGGGATTGATTATAAACTAATTTTTTTCAGGAATAACTTCGAAAGGAAATTGTACAGATACTTCTCTGTGCAGCCTGACTTTCGCTTCGTAACTTCCCAAACGCTTGATGGTCTTTCCAGGAATGGAAATTGCATTTTTATCAATTTTTTGTCCTTTGGATTCAAAAGCCTTGACCAAATCTGCAGAAGATACCGATCCGAAAAGCTTGTCTCCACTTCCTACTTTGGAAGCAATCTTAACCTCAAGGGCCATGATTTTCTCACCCAATGCCGTAGCATCGTCAATGATCTTTTTTTCTTTGAAGGCTTTCTGCTTTAAGTTTTCGGCAAGAACTTTTTTGGCAGAGACAGTCGCCAATATAGCTTTTCCTTGTGGGATCAGATAATTTCGGCCGTATCCGTTCTTGACCATTACCAAATCGTCTTTAAAGCCAAGATTTTCTATGTTTTCTTTTAATATAATTTGCATGACTTAAAGGTTTTATTTAAGTAAATCACTTACATAAGGCATAAAAGCCAGATGACGTGCTCTTTTTACAGCTACTGAAACTTTTCTTTGATACTTTAAAGAGGTTCCTGTAAGACGTCTCGGTAAAATTTTACCCTGTTCATTAACGAATTTCAAAAGGAAGTCGGGATCCTTATAGTCGATGTACTTGATCCCCGATCTTTTGAATCTACAATATTTCTGTTTCGTATTGGTATCAATATTCAGAGGGGTTAAATACCTGATTTCTCCTTCTTTTTTACCGCTCGATTGTTCATCAATTTTTGCCATCTTGCTTAAGATTTTACTTTAGATTGAATTTTTTTCTTTCTTTTTTCCGCCCAGTTTTGAGCATGTTTATCAAGTTTAACGGTTAAAAAGCGCATAACCCTTTCGTCTCGTCGAAACTCAACCTCTAAAGTATTGACCGCTTCCCCCTCACCCTCAAATTGAAACAAATGGTAGAAACCACTGTTTTTGTTTTGGATGGTGTAAGCCAGCTTTTTCAGCCCCCAATCTTCTTTGTGAACAACTGTACACTTTTGAGAGTTCAAAAGTGATTCGTACTTTTTAACTGCTTCCTCTGTTTGAGTCTCAGACAGAACGGGATTGAGTATGAAAACAGTTTCATAATGATTCATATAATTGTTATTTTAGGATTGCAAAAGTAAGTTAATCATTAAATTACACCAAAAGAATAGTTGTTTTTTAAAAAAAAATTTTTTAGTTTTAACACATAAATATAGTAAGTAATACGCCCCGTTATGAAACTAAACTGCATTTACGTTGACTCCAGTCCAGTAGAACGAATACATTTCATTCAACTTTTAAAGCATTTTCCAGAAATATCTCTTCAGGCAGAATTTTCTGATGCTGTTCGCGCTAAAGAATATTTGAAGTACAACAGCGTTGACTTTGCCATAGTGGCTGCAGAACTCCCTGTTTACGATGGGTTTGAATTTGTCAACCAATTGAAAGACAATATCGAAATTATTTTATTGACAAAAAAGCCCGCGGATGGCATTAAATCCTACGAAATGGGGTTTATGGATTGTTTGCTTAAACCCGTAACCATGGATCGGTTCAAAAATACCGTTCAAAGACTCCTCTATAAAATTGAATGTCAAAATATCATTCGAGACAGAAAAGAATCCTTAATTCATTTCAAATGTAATTTTAAAACGGAAAAATTACAGGTCAATACCATCCGCTGGATTGAAGCCATGGGCGACTATGTAAAAATTGTTACAAAAAACAAAAACTACATGGTACTCTCTACGATGAAATCTTTTTTATCCAAACTCCCTGAAAATCAATTTGTAAGGATTCATAAATCCTACATCGCAAACCTTCAAAAGGTCATTCATTTTACGTCCAAGAACGTCAATATTGATGGAGAAATACTCCCACTCAGCCGAAAACAAAAGAAAGGATTTAAAAATACCTACCTCAACCATCAATAGGGATCAACATCCAAATTGACTTTACAGGATCTAAAAGAAGAGATTGACTCAAAACGCTCCAAAGTCTTATGAATTACTTTTTTCACCCGATTTTTCGACTGCTCCCCATTGATTTTTACCAAAATTTGCATTCTATAGCGGTTTCTCACCCGAGCTACAGAAGGAAAAACAGGCCCTAAAACTTGGCCGTATTGGGATTGAATCAATACGTTCGCAATCCACTGACTTGCTTTTTTTACCGTTTCCATATCGCTATGATGCACCACGATCCTGATCAATCGGGTGTAGGGAGGATAATCATATTCTTTCCTATCCTTCAATTGCTGCTCCAGCATTTGCCCATAATTGCCCTCTATTACATGTTGAATGATGGGATGGTTTGGCTGATAGGTTTGTATCAATACCTTACCCCTTAGCTCTTTCCTTCCCGCCCTTCCAGCCACCTGACTGAGCATTTGATAGGTTCTTTCATGAGCTCTAAAATCAGGAAAATTCAGCAAATGATCGGCATTCAAAACCCCCACCAAATGAACATTTTGAAAATCCAATCCTTTTACAACCATTTGAGTCCCCACCAATATTTTAACTTCTTGATGGGCAAAAGAGTGAATCAATTTATCAAAAGCCCATTTCCCTCTGGTGGTGTCCCAATCCATTCTGGCCACCTTAACCTCAGGAAACAATGCGACTACTTGCTCTTGTATTTGTTGGGTTCCCAAGCCTTTGGTCGATAAATGAGGCAATCCACAGGCATGACACTTTTGCGGAACTGCAATATGATAACCGCAATAATGACATTTGAGTTGATCTGTATATTGATGATAGGTCAGACTCACATCGCACTGATGGCAATGGGGCATATGTCCACAGTCCAAACATTCCATCACGGGAGCGTATCCACGTTGATTTTGGAACAGTATGATTTGTTTTCCCATGTCTAGTGTTTGCTCCATCTCCCGAATCAAGGTGTCGGTAAAACCTCCTTTCACTTTCTTTTGCTTGTAGGCCGATTTTAAATCAACCGTGATGATCTCTGGCAACTCTACCGCCCCATACCTTTCTCCAAGCTCAACCCAGCCGTATTTATCCGACAAATGATTGAATGAACTCTCTACAGAGGGTGTAGCGGATCCCAACAACACTTTGGCATGATGTATTTGAGCCAATACTATTGCACTGTCTCTGGCATGATATCGGGGAGAAGGATCAAATTGCTTATAGGAAAGCTCATGCTCCTCGTCCACAATCAACAAACCCAAATCGCTAAAAGGAAGAAAAAGAGCAGAACGGGTTCCTACAATGATTTTTGCCTTAGCTTTATTCTCCAATATATTATTCCACACTTCTGTGCGTTCGTGAATAGAAAATTTGGAATGATAAACCGTTACCTCAGACCCAAAACGTTCTTGCAAACGCATTACCATTTGGGGAGTCAATGAAATTTCAGGAAGTAGATATAAAACCTGTTGCCCCCGGTTGATCACTTCGGCAATCAATTCAATATAAACTTCTGTTTTACCCGAGCCCGTAACCCCCTGAAATAAAACAACAGATTTTTTTTCAAAACTTTGTGTGATGGCTTTGAGCGCTCTTTTTTGAGCTTCAGATAAAGACCTGTCCAGATCTGATTTTTTAAAATGATACAGCAAACGATCTTCTTGAACCGATTGCTCCTCCAGTACTCCTTTTGAAATCAGAACACTCAAGACAGAAGACCCCACAGCTGTTTTATCGAGTAACGACTTGGTGTCTTTCCACTGGTTTCCCTTGGGGTTCTGATCGAAAATTCCCATCAATAATTGCATTTGTTTGGGAGCATTTTTTAAAGATTCAAAAACACCTTCTAAGCTTCCACTTTCTACAATTGATGAGGACAAACGAACATATCGAACCTGTTTGGGTTTGTATTTTTCATTGAGTTTTTGATGAAGGTCAATGACCTCCTTCGAAAACAAATCATGAAGAAGCCCCAACACATTTTTTTTACCCAAAATCTCAGTAATTTCTTTTATGCTCAAGGCTTTTACCTCCAAAGCTTCATAAACAAGGAAGGCATCGTCGTCGAGTGCATTTCTCAGATCGGAAGAAATATCCTTTTTGACCACAATGGTCTCACTCTCCAACAATAAAGTAGTGGGCAAGGCAGCTCTCATGATGTCTCCAAGTTTACTCTGATAATATTGGGACAACCAATTCCAAAACTCTAATTGTTTGGGAGTCACACTCGGCGATTCCTCTAATATCAACTCTATATATTTTGGAATGTACCGCTCTGGAGGGACCGTATGAAGATTAACTACTACTGCAGTATATACTTTGGACTTACCAAATGAAACCGCCACACGAAAACCCGGCTTGAGAACAGCGTAATCCTCAGAAGTGATCGCATAGGTAAAAGGTTTACCCAATGCCAAAGGCAATAAAACATCAGCGAAATAATGCATTTTTTAAAAATACAACTTTGCTTATTATCAAAAGGATTCTTGCTCGCTGTTTTTTAAACGATTCAAAGTGGCGTTCAATTCAAAACCGAGCAGAAGCACACTTGAATTGAGCCATATGTAAAACAAAAAAATCAACAATGCCCCAATAGAACCATACAACTGGTTGTAGGTTGAAAATTTTTCGATGTAAACACCAAACAAATAGGTAGTGAGTAAAATCAGTAAACAAGTCATCAGGGCACCCGGAGAAAAGAACCGATTCTTTTTCCCTTCAATCGTTCCGAAATAATATAATATAGCAACAGTAATGTATATCAAAAGGGTGTAAAAAAACAATTGACCCATTCTGATCCAGTTGATTTCGCTGGGAATCAATTCGTCGAGATTACTCAATATAAAAATTTCGAAAAAAATCAAAGCGGAAACCCCCACCAAAAGCAATAATGCCAACAAGACACCTACCATCATAGAGTACAAATATTGACGGATAAAGGAACGTGAAAGGGCTACATGATAAGACCCTTCAAAACTGGAAAAAATCGAACTTACACCATTGGCCGTAAGAAAAATGGATAAAAAGAACACAGAAGAAAGCAAACCCGTACGTTGTTTTTGACGAATATCGGTGAAAATATCCGTAAAAAAACTCTGACTTTCTTGAGGCAATAGGAGCTCAATAAAATTAAAGAGAACCGCGTCAAAATTATCAATGGGAATAAAGGCAATCAAATTCAAAATAAACAGCAAAAAGGGAAAAAGCGCCATAAAGAAACTAAACGAGATGCTTCCCGCCCTTGAAGACAATGTTCCCTTTACAATTCCTGAAATGTACATTTCGATCAAATCGTAAAAAGAAAAACTGATGTATCCAGGAATTTTCAAGGCCTCTAAAAAACCAATCAGGTTTTTGAGAATGGGAATGGACTTTAATTTTTCTTTCAAAAAAATTTCCTTTCATCAAAGATAAAACAAATCTAATTGTGTTTGTAAATTTGCAGGATGCAAACGCTAATGCTATTGGTAGGGAAAACCAACGACTCCAGATTGATTTCCCTAATGGAGGACTATACCAAACGGATCAAAAGATACCATCGTTTCGACATTCAAATTATCCCAGAAATAAAAAACAAAGGGAAAATGAATGAAAACATCCAAAAACAAAAAGAGGGACTTTTGATTAGAGAACAAATGAAAGCCGGTGATTGTGTGGTGCTTCTGGATGAAAAAGGTAAATCTTATGATTCTATTGGTTTTTCTCAATACATCGACCAAAAAAAATCCAGCTCCCACAAAAGGTTGGTATTTGTTGTAGGGGGTCCTTACGGATTTTCGGAGGCCGTTTATGCCCTCGCTCAAGAAAAAATTGCACTGTCCAATATGACATTTTCCCATCAAATGGTTCGGGTTTTTTTCTTAGAACAGCTATATCGAGCCAATACCCTTTTGAATAACGAACCCTATCATCATCAATAGCATTCATGGAATTGATCTTTGGAACCCACAACCCAAATAAAGTAGAGGAAATCAGAATCCTTTTACCTTCTCATTATAAGATCAAAAGTTTATCCGATTTGGGTTTTGATACAGCCATTGAGGAAACCGGATCAACCTTAGAGGAAAATGCATTGATCAAGGCCAGAGCCATTTACAATACTTTTCACAAAAATTCATTTGCCGACGACAGTGGTCTCGAGGTTATGGCTTTGGGTGGAGCCCCCGGAGTGTTGTCCGCCCGTTATGCGGGGAGCCAAAAAAATTCTCAAGACAATATGAGCAAACTCATTCAAAAATTAATGGATGTCGAGAATCGTCAGGCACAGTTCAGAACCGTAATTGCTTTGATCATAGACCGAAAGGAATATTTATTTGAAGGTATTGTAAAAGGGAATATTTCAAAAATGGCCCTAGGACAAAATGGTTTTGGGTATGACCCTATCTTTATACCCGAAAACCACACAATCAGTTTTGCTCAAATGACCCTTGGAGAAAAAAACAAAATCAGTCATCGCTCTAAGGCTTTTCAAAAATTAGTTGATTTTCTGAAAAGTTAAAATTCATTTTGAATCCTAATTTGTTAATTTTAAGCAATATTATTGAGGAGTGTATAATGATGATGAAACGACTTTTTTTGTTTTTATTGGTGATATGTGGCGAATATGTTATGGGTCAAGAACCAACAGAATTCCTCAGCGGTACTGTAGAAAATGAATCTACGGGATTCCCTATGGAGAGCGTTCACGTTTTGAATCTCAACAAAGTAGAAGGCGTTACTACCGACAACAAAGGGAAATTTGAAATCATAGCCCAAGTCAACGATACATTATACTTTTCCTACTTGGGGTACAAATCTCTGAAAATAGCAGTCACACAAGACATGATCAAATTCGGGAATTCCAAATTTAAAATTAATCAATTGGCCTTTGCTCTCGAAGAAATCATTTTACGCCCCTACCAATTGACGGGATATTTGGATATAGATGTTAAAAATGTTCCCATCAACACCTCAGGCAGATACAGAATTGCCGGTTTATCCAGTGCCGGCTACGAAGGGGGAAATCGAAATCCTAATGCCATTTCGAAAACCTTTGCTTCCCTATTTAATCCCACCGATTTTTTAAACAATCTTTTTGGCAACAAAGCAGTACAAATGCGTAAACTGAAGAAAATGAGGGAGAACGACGCATTGAAAAACCTCTTGGCTTCTAAGTTTGACCGCGAGATCCTCACCCAACTCATCAATATAGAACGTATTGATCTGGATGAGATTTTGAGAAGCTGTAATTACTCAGATGTTTTCATCAAAGAATCCAATGATCTTCAAATATTGGAGGCCATCAGTGGTTGTTATGAAGAATATCGCGTTTTGCAATTGTAATAAAATTGAATCTTAAGGAGATCCTACTGAACTCATTTTCTTCGGCTGCCGATCGAGACCGAGAGGCTGCCTTCATCCATCAAAACCCCTCCTGTTTCAAATCATTACTACAACTGGCCTGTGCCCCCGACCAAAAAAGAGAACACATTGTTGCCTCTTGGATACTAGAAAAATATGCCCTGAACCAACTCGATTGCCTTGACTCATTTTTTACGGTTTTTTTGAAAGGTACATTACAACAAACTAATGATTGCAAAAGAAGGCCTATGGCCAAACTGCTGTATCATTATTGTAAAAACGAAAAGAGAAGAAAACGTATGACCCCAGAACAAATCGATTCTATCGTTGAAATTGGCTTCAGTTATATGTTAGCCTCTCAAAAAACGGCTCCAATGGCTTTTGCGCTAAAAACTTTAGACATCTTCAGAGACCACAAACCTTGGATTGAAGAAGAATTACAAGCATTTATTGAAAAAAAATTGCCCAACAGCGGGGCGGGTTTTCAATCTGCAGTAAGACAAATCTCGTGAATTTTGAACCTAATTTTAGGGAAGAAGCCTTATCTTTGAGGCCATTAGCACAAGTATGAAACTCAGTCCATTAAATGCAATTTCCCCGATAGACGGGCGATATCGTGGAAAGACCAAAACCCTATCTCAATATTTTTCTGAAGAAGCTTTAATCCAATACAGAGTAAGGGTTGAAATAGAGTACTTCATTGCACTTTGCGAGATTCCGCTCCCTCAATTGGAAGGTTTAAATCCATCTATCTTTGAGGATTTACGCAGTATCTACAAGCATTTTTCTGAAGAAGATGCAAAAGCAGTAAAGGAAATTGAAAAAACCACCAATCACGACGTTAAAGCAGTGGAATATTTTATCAAAAAAGAATTTGACAATCTTGACTTAGGAAAATACAAAGAGTTCATCCATTTTGGATTGACCTCTCAAGACATCAATAATACGGCCATTCCCTTATCCATTAAAGAAGCTCTAAACAAAGCCTATCTTCCTGATTTAGAGGAAGTATTGGAAGCCTTATCTGAATTGTCTGCAGCATGCGCCAATATCCCCATGTTATCCAGAACACACGGGCAAGCCGCCTCGCCTACCCTGATGAGTAAAGAAATTGCTGTTTTCACCCATCGTTTGGAAATACAAAAAGCGGGGTTGATGCAAGTGCAAAATACAGCCAAATTTGCCGGAGCTACAGGAAATTTCAACGCCCACCAAGTGGCTTATCCTGAAATGGATTGGAAAAGCTTTGGGAAAAATTTTGTTGAAGACCGTTTGGGACTCCATTATTCTTTCCCTACCACTCAAATAGAGCACTACGACAATATCGCCGCACTTTGTGACGCTTTGAAAAGAATCAATACCATTTTTATTGACTTCAACAGAGACATTTGGACTTATATTTCAATGGATTATTTTAAGCAAATCATCCAAGAAAAAGAAGTGGGTTCATCTGCTATGCCACACAAAGTAAACCCTATAGATTTTGAGAATGCCGAAGGAAATTTGGGAATTGCCAATGCATTGCTGAACTTCTTTTCGTCCAAACTACCCATATCGAGATTACAAAGAGATTTGACTGACAGCACAGTTTTAAGAAACATAGGGGTTCCTTTTGGACATATGCTTATTGCTTTTAAATCTATGGTGAAGGGGATTAAAAAATTAGAGGTCAATCCCGTAAAAATTGAGGCTGACCTGAATGAAAATTGGTCCATAGTTGCCGAAGCGATTCAAACCATTTTGAGAAGGGAAAAATACCCCAACCCCTACGAAGCATTAAAAAATTTGACCCGAACCCATGGTGTTGTAAACAAAACGGTTATTCATGAATTCATTGACGGTTTAGAAATTGATGTAAAAATAAAGGAGGAGTTGAAGAAAATTTCACCCTCCAACTATACTGGGATTGCCCAATAGTGAGTGCTATAAGCCTGCTTTTTTCAATTGATCTCCGCCGGGCAGATTCATTTTGGTAATCAACTTTGAGATTTTATCCACAGCTATGGCTCCTTCGATCAACAAAACTACCCCTTCTATGTTACGACCATTAAGCTGGGCCTCGGAGACCGCATTAGAAATTCCTTTAGAAAACATCAAAAGACTTTTTAATTCGCCTTCCTTTTCCCCTTCTTTCACATAGACCCTCAGGTCGGTATCTGACTCTCGAACGCTGACCATGAGATCCAATTCTTTTACTTCAGCTTCCGTCATCACCCATTTTTCCACCTCATCGTTGATGGCTGAACTACCCGTAATCAAAGCTTTAAAAAGACGAATGCCTTGAATGACCTCCAGTAAATCGTCTGCCTCAGAATCGCCTGTAGACAAAGACATACTCCCCAACAGCTGAAACATTTTGGGACTGATATTGATGGCCGTAACTTCTTTGTGGTTTTGGTACTTTTCAAATATGGACTGACCCAAAATCATGGAGGGTAAAAGCAACATCAACAATAAAACAAAATAATTTTTCATGAATAGGATATTTTGATGATTAAAAGTAATCATTAAGAAAGTCTTTTTGTCTCCTCTCAAGAAGAGTTTTTTTGGAACCTTTTAAATTAACTAAAATTTTTCTAAATGTGATAAAGGACAGAAGGTTTGGCATGAAATATGTAATTTAGACAAATGATCAAAATTTCAAGATGAGAACCTACTATCCTACTTTATTATGTCTGTCCCTGATGTTTTGGACATCCTGTTCCAAAAACAAAGATTTGACCGATGATAACGAACCAACAACAGCCGGTTTACTTTCCAATATCAGTGAATCTCCGAGTTTACTAATGGGATCTTGGAATCTCACAAAGAACACTTCTTCCCAAAGCACAGAAAAAACAACCCCAGATTGCGAAGCCATCAACATCCATTTTTTGGAAAATAATGTCTTTTACCTAAAATATCTGGACAAACGTATAAAAGGAAGTTATGAAGTCATTGACGCTACCACCCTTCACTTATTGAATGGGGATGAGGTAATAGGTTCGGGTAGCCTCATAGAAATTGTTGAAGATGAAATCAGTCTAACCCTAGACATACTTGACGAATGTTCCGACCATTACACAGGTGAAAGATATTTTAGAATACATCAGTTCATATGGGAAGCCATGAATGATTATTATTTATGGCAAGAAGAGGTGCCTGCCCTCAATGATTCTATAAAACCCCTAGGCTCTCTCAAGTATAAAGAGCTCATCAATCCTTACCCTGAGCCAGAAACCTTCTTTAAATCATTGAAATTTAAAGACGACAAATTCAGCTTGATAAGATCCAACTATGTGGACATTGAAAACTCTATCAAAGGGATTGATGCCAATAATGGCGTTGAGTTTATTCTATCTCGCTATGGCAGTGGGGAAAATATTTTTGGGGTAGTAACCTATATATTAGAGGATTCCGATGCTTCCTCCAAAAACATTAAAAGAGGGGATATCTTTACAGGAGTGAATGGTCAAAACCTCAATCTGGACAACTATCAAGAACTGTTGTTCAGTGAAAACCTGGATTATACCCTCAATATGGCCGATCTCAACAACAACTTACTCAGCCCAAATGGTATAAACATTCCCTTGAGTAAAACCGAAAACTTCCAAAGCAATCCCATACAAGTCAACAAAATCATTGAAATAGGAGGAACCAAAATTGGCTATCTGATGTACAATCAGTTTGCTCAAGGTTTTGACGATGACCTCAACGATGTTTTTGCTAATTTTAAATCACAAGGGGTCAATGAATTGATTGTTGACTTGCGCTATAATCCAGGAGGATTGGTTCAATCGGCCATTAATTTGGCTGGAATGATCACGGGTCAGTTCAGTGGACAAATATTTGTCAAATACTTGTGGAACAACAAACTCATGAACTTTTTAAATGAGAACAAAACCCGATACGCCTCTTGGCTTCAAGAAAATTTCACGAATCAACTGGCGGAGGGATCCTCCATCAATTCATTGAATCTGAACAAAGTATATGTCATTACCTCCAGCCGAAGTGCTTCATCCAGCGAATTGTTGATCAATGGTCTTTCTCCCTACATCAATGTATTTCAGGTGGGAGAAAATACCTATGGGAAAAATGTTGGAGGCCCCGCAGCCCTATATGATTATATCGATGATAATGGAACAAAAAATCCCGATCATACCTATGCGATTTACTGTATGTCGTTTTTCAGTGCCAACAGCGAAGATTTTTACGACTATGCCAATGGATTATCTCCTAAAGAGGAGTTGAAGCTCCAAGAAGACATCACCAATTTGGGTGCTTTGGGGGATACGTCCGATCCACTATTGGCCCTTACTTTGAATCATATCACTTCGGGTTCCGCTAAGTATCGCGTAAATCCACCAGCATTTCCATTGGAAAATATGGTGGATGATCCTAAGTTTCTATTGAAACAACAGCTAACTTCTGACAAAGGATTACCCTCATTCCAATTCGATTGAAATTCCTGCCAGAATATTTCTACCCCTGGTGGCATACTGAGGAATAATTACGTATTCGGTATCAAAAATATTGAACACACTTAAAAACAAATTGGCCTTTGGTTTTTGGAGTCTGTGATTCAATTGTAAAGTAATAAGTGAATAGGCCTCCAATTGCGTAACCGCATCATTGGCCAAACGCTCTCCAAAATATTGCCCCATCAAATTCAAATGGGTTCGGAGGGATAAAGGCAAATCTGCAACCCCTGAAACAGCATGCTTAGGAATGCTTCTCAGATCTCCATCTGTGGTTTCGGTGAAAATATAATTCAATCGCGTTTTGACCCATTCCAAAAGCTGAAAGTCATAGGACAATTCAACTCCCCTGTAAAAAATTTCCTTATCAGAATTGCCGTACTTAACATAAACACCCAAACCGGTATCAAAGATCAAGGTGGGATCTTCTTTACGGTTAAAATAAACCGCAGAAAAAGTATTTTGCTCCGAACTCATCTCAGTTCCTATTTCAAAACTCAAATTGTTCTCTGGCTTGAGATCAATATTTCCGTAACTGGTATCATACAGTTGATATAAACTGGGGGCAATGAAAGCTTTGCTGTAACTGCCTAAAATTTTCATCTGATACGCCTCACTCAGATCGAAAGAGTAGGAAGGATTCAGACTGTAAATCCACTGGCCCTGATAGGTGCTGTGATCGTTATAACGTAATCCTAAATTAAGATTTAATCCAGAAGGATCCAGATAAACCGAATTGACATACACATCGGATTGGGAAACTTCGGGCTTGTAGGCTGCTTTCATCTTTGAATTTTGGTATTGAAAGCCGACTATGGTATAAAAACTATTGTTGAAAATGTATTTATTAAAAAGGTCAATGTTGAGATAATCACTTTCGTAGTCCAATGGATAAGAGTCCTCAAACGCTCTTTTATTGTGTTGATAGCCTGTATTGAGATTTAGACTACCGCCCTGGTAATGGTATATGGAGGTAAAAGAAAATCGGTCCAATAAGGTAGTGTATTTATAGTTTGCTTGTTCGAGCGGAAAACTGCTGTCGAAGTCGGCCTTTATCTCATCTTTATTCCATCCCAGATTCCAATTAAATTTTGGGGTCAACTGCCCAGAAAGACCCAGAGTTAAGTTACGCTTATTGAAAGGATCGGGTTCGTTCCCAACTACTGCGCTCATACCATCGCTATAGCGCTCCGAATAGGCCATATTGATGCCAATACCACCCAGTATTCCACGGATATGAATCAAATGGTTTCCAGCGTTAATATCGTCTAATGGCTCATTGGCGACTTGCTCGGTAGCCCAAGTTTTTTGAGCAAAAAGACCAAAGGAATTCTTGGGCTTTTGGGTAGTAATGTTGATTACTCCCGTAGCGGCCGAACTTCCATAGAGACTGCTGGCTGCCCCTTTTACAATTTCTATGGATTCAATCATTTCAATACTGAGTGCGTTGATGTCAAAATCACTATCAATTCTAGAAGGATCAGATACCCTAACCCCGTCGATGAGAATCAAAACCTGCCGATTGCGACCTCCTCGAATAGAAACTGTACTGGGGTTGTGCCCAGAATATAAATTTTTACCAATTACATCGATACCAAGATGAGTAGATAACAAAGTACTCAAACCCAATCCAGAGAATCGCTGAATTTGCTCCGAATCGATTTTAATCACTGTTTTTCCAGATTGCGAACGCTTTAAAGCAAATCTCGAGTCAGTTATCACAACTTCGTCTAAATAATGGGTTGAAACAGTCGTACTATCCGCCGCTTGATTTTGGGACAAAACCGCACAAAAGGGGAATAGAATCCACAATAAGGGTCTAATTAATTTCATAAAAAATGGGACATAATATCCGTACAGCCATCCGATTCTTTATCCCCGAAGTATCCGATCACTATGAATGGCAGGTCTCCTGGCTCGCTTTTTTTCAAACACCTTCCCGATCAACTCAGTGGTTTTAAGACATTGAAAATCATCCGCTGTGCGGACTAAGCTTACAGTTTCGGGTAAAGCATTGGTGTTTCACCAATTTCCCTTTTCATTTGTAATACAAAACCATTTCACGCCCCAAAGCTATAAATAATTTTAACGGATGAATTCATCACTTCATTTAAAAAATAAAATAACCGCTAAAACGGATAGGGCAACCAAAAAACTTTAATATAAGAATTCTGAAGTAAATATTCAACGAAAGAAATACCTTACAAAGCGCTTTTAAACCCCCCAAATTTTTCTTTTCTGTAGAGCGTAAAACGGATAGATTAATAGTGCTCCGTAAACTAAATCACCCATAATGGTATTGAAAAAGAAAGGAAGGGCCAAAGTATAGCATTGGACCAATCCATTCCAGCTGATAGGGTAATGCAGGAGCCATACCCCAAAGTTACTCACCAAGAAAAATAGAGTTGAAGACATTAAAACCGTAGTAAATTTGATTTTCCGGACAGAAAAACCCAGTAGGGCAATCAAAACAAACGAGACATAAACAAAAGGGATTGTATCATGCAATCCTAAAAACAAATCTGAAACGAACAAACTGACAATGGGAATCAAAAAGGCTATCCAACGGTTGTTAAACCCCTTACTGGCCAACAAAGCAATAGCGGCTATGGGAGTAACGTTTGGAGGGTGGGGCAAAAATCTCGACAACACCGCAAGGAGAATGACTGAGGTTATAAATAAATTCTTGTTGAGCATACTACATTTATATGGATATAAAGATAAAATTAATCCTTTATTGGGTCAGATACATTTTTCTTCGAGCATATAATTCGTAGAATTCGTCTTCCTTAAGGCTGTCGATAAACAATATACTTTCCCCAGTACTTTTCATTTCAGGTCCCAACTGTTTGTTTACGTTGGGAAACTTATTGAACGAAAATACAGGTTGCTTGATGGCATACCCCTTCAATTTGGGGTTAAAAGTAAAATCGGTCACCTTATTATGACCCAACATTACTTTGGTAGCAAAGTTAACATAGGGTTCGTTATAGGCTTTTGCAATAAAAGGAACGGTTCGGGAAGCTCTTGGGTTGGCCTCAATCACAAATACCTTATCATCTTTAATGGCATATTGGATATTGATCAATCCTTTTGTTTTCAACGCCAATGCTATTTTATGGGTATGATCTTTGATTTGTTGTAAAACAAATTCTCCCAAGTTAAATACAGGAAGGGTAGCATTAGAATCTCCGGAGTGGATTCCGCAAGGCTCTATATGTTCCATGATTCCTATGATGTAAACATTTTCGCCATCACATATCGCATCCGCTTCTGCCTCAATTGCACCATCCAAATAATGATCCAATAAAAGTTTATTGTTAGGAATTTTTCTCAATAAATCCACCACATGGGTTTCCAACTCCTTTTTGTTAATTACGATTTTCATTCCTTGCCCACCCAATACATAGGAAGGTCGAACCAAAATGGGGAAATCCAATTCATCGGCCAAAGCCAAAGCTTGATCAGCCGTTTCCGCTACGCCAAACTCTGGGTAAGGAATATCATTGTTTTTCAACAGTGTAGAAAAACTCCCCCTGTCTTCTGCCAGGTCGAGCGATTCAAAACTTGTACCAATTATTTTGATCCCATAACGATCGAGTTTCTCCGCAAGTTTGAGTGCCGTTTGGCCTCCCAACTGAACGATAACACCCTCGGGTTTTTCGTGTTGGATGATGTCGTAGATATGTTCCCAGAATACAGGTTCAAAATACAATTTGTCTGCAATATCAAAATCGGTTGAAACTGTTTCCGGATTACAATTAATCATAATCGTTTCGTAGTCACATTCGGAGGAGGCTAAGACCCCGTGAACACAACAGTAATCAAATTCAATCCCCTGACCAATTCGGTTGGGCCCCGATCCCAAGACAATGACTTTTTTTCGATCACTGGACTTGCTTTCGTTTTCACTAAAAGGTTCTCCGCCTTTCAATTGCATTTTTTCCTCAAATGTGGAATAATAGTAGGGAGTAGAAACTGAAAATTCTGCAGCACAAGTATCTACCAATTTATAAACTCTTTGAATCCCCATCACCTCTCTCATCGTGTAAACTTCACTTTCCAAACAACCCAACATATGAGCGATCTGTCGATCTGCAAAACCCTTTTGTTTGGCTTCCAAAAGCAATGGTTTTTCAAGAGAATTACGGTCGAATTTAGAGATTTCCTTTTCTAATTCATACAATTCCTGATACTGCTTGAGAAACCACATGTCTATTTTTGTGATTTCGTGAATTCTACTGAGTGGAATCCCCATCTGGATGGCGTCGTAAATCACAAAAACGCGATCCCAACTGGCATGGGTTAATTTATCGATGACTTGATCGTATTCTACATAGCCTTTACCATCGGCCCCCAAACCATTTCGTTTGATCTCAAGTGATTGGGTGGCTTTGTGCAAGGCTTCTTGAAAGGATCTTCCAATTCCCATCACTTCACCTACCGACTTCATCTGGAGTCCGAGTTTACGATCGGAACCTTCAAACTTATCAAAATTCCATCTTGGAATTTTAACGATCACATAATCCAAGGTAGGTTCGAAAAGCGCCGACGTAGATTTGGTAATTTGGTTTTCTAATTCATCCAATGAATAGCCTATAGCCAGTTTGGCTGCAATCTTTGCAATAGGATAACCCGTAGCTTTAGAAGCCAAAGCCGAGGAGCGAGACACCCTTGGATTGATTTCGATGGCTATGATGTCCTCTTTTTCATCCGGACTTACCGCAAATTGAACATTACAACCTCCCGCAAAATCTCCAATGCTTCTCATCATTTTGATCGCCATATCCCGCATCCTTTGAAAAGCAGTATCGGAAAGTGTCATGGCAGGGGCCACCGTAATAGAGTCTCCAGTATGAATCCCCATGGGATCCATATTTTCAATGGTACAGATAATGACTACATTGTCATTTTTATCTCTGAGCAGTTCCAACTCGTATTCTTTCCAGCCCAAGAGCGCTTTATCTATCAACACTTCGTGGATGGGTGAAGCTTCCAAACCTCGGGTCAACAACTCTTCGAACTCACCGGCGTGATGAACAAAGGAAGCCCCTGTTCCACCGAGCGTAAAAGAGGGTCTTATCACCAATGGAAAACCGAATTTCTGAGCAATCTCTTTCCCTTTGAGAAAAGAAGCTGCTGTTTCGGCGGGAGCAACAGGAATGTCTATGGTTTTGAGTAATTTTTTAAAACGATCTCTGTCTTCAGTAATATTGATCGCATCGATATCAACTCCTATAATTTCTACACCAAAATCTTCCCAAATCCCTTTATCATCTGCCTCTATACAGAGGTTGAGAGCCGTCTGTCCACCCATAGTAGGAAGCACAGCATCCACCTTATGAATTTTGAGCACTTCAATTATAGATTTAGTGGTTAATGGTTTTAAGTAAACATGATCGGCCATAGAGGGATCGGTCATGATTGTTGCAGGATTAGAATTGATGAGAATGGTTTCGATTCCGTCTTCTCTTATAGAGCGCAATGCTTGGGTTCCAGAATAGTCAAATTCACAGGCTTGGCCAATAATAATAGGGCCAGATCCGATGATCAAAATGCTCTTTATCTCAGGTCTTTTCGGCATAATAATAGTTTCTGTACTGATTTAAATATAAAAAAAAAGGTGTTATTCAAAATAGAATAACACCCTTAAATATCAATTATTTATTATCATTTTTTGTGTCGCGGCTCAGAGGATACAGAAATTTTCTTTCTCCCTTTTGATCGTCTGCTTGCAAGAACTTTTCTGCCATTGGCAGTAGCCATTCTTTCACGAAATCCGTGTTTGTTTCTTCTTTTTCTTCTCGAAGGTTGGAATGTCCTTTTCATGGTATAAAAACTTTATCTTAAAGCCGGGCAAATATACAATATCTTTTTTCTTATACAAATGGTTTTAAACCTATTCTTATTAACTTCGAACTCAAAACTAAACGAATATGTTTCCAAAATCAATTAAACTCATTTTGGCCATCGCATTTCTGTCATACGGTGGTTTCCAATTTTATGAAAATTACATCGGTAACGGAATTTTCCTGACTCTCATATCTGGAATGATGGTGTTACTTTACTTTAAAAACGAAATGATTTTCCTCTCTTTTTTAAGATTGAGAAAACAAGATTTCAAAGGAACGGAGCGATGGCTCAATAAAATTAAAAATCCCGAAAGCTCATTAGTTCGAAAGCAACAAGGCTATTTTTATTATCTACATGGAATTATTCAATCCCAAACCAACCTAACTGTAGCAGAAAAACATTTTAAAAAAGCGATACAATTAGGACTTTCGATGTCTCACGATCTGGCGATGGCCAAAATGAGTTTAGCTGGAATTATGATGCAAAAAAGAAGAAAAAGAGAAGCTACTACACTTTTGGCTGAAGCTAAAAAATTAGACAAACACGGCATGCTGACGGATCAGGTCAAAATGATGCAGCAACAAATGAAGCGCCTCTAATAATATCCCTTCTCAGGAATAGCGATTTCGTAATGCTTTCTTGAATTATTGTTGAGATGATTCTCCAAGAGCCAAGGGTTGTGAATCTTGAGTATTTTGTAATTCACCCCCATTTTCTGTGCGAAAGTTGCGAGATTTGATATGGCAGTATCCAAACCGTGGTAGCGCACCGGTACAGAAGAATACAAATCACTTTGCTCGAAAACGTATCCATACTTTGAGGGGTTTTCTAAGATTTCTTTTACGGCAAGAATCCTAAATACGTATCTACTGGTTTCTTGTCCAAGTCTTAAATCAAAATAACTATCCACCTTTTGTTGATTTAAATTTCTTTGAATCCCGGTCATCCCTCTATTATAAGAGGCCGCAGCAAGGGTCCAAGAACCAAATTTGTTTTTTGCTTTTTTTAAATATTTAGCCGCGACTCGAGTGGAAAGTTCTAAGTGATATCGTTCATCTACATTACTGTTTACCTCAAGACCGTATTCCCTTCCGGTTGTCTTCATGATTTGCCAAAAACCTTTTGCCCCAGCAGGCGATATGGCATTGTCCAAGCTACTTTCAATTACCGACAAATATTTTAAATCCTTGGGAACTCCTTCTTCCTCCAAAATTTTTTCAATGGTGGGAAAATATTTATTGGCTCGTTTGATCAACAACATCATATTGGATTGCCAATAAGTGTTTACCAATAATTCTCTGTCTAAGCGCTCAATCAAGTCCGGCGAATTCAAAGGAACTTTTTCGTCAGCAAAACTTAAAGTATCCGGTAAATTAAGAGCATATACTTTATAAGTGGATGCATTGCCATAACTTTTCAATGCGGTACTTCTCTCTCCATTGAAGACAAAGCCACTTATCAGAAGAAAAGTAATCCCACCCAGCCAACTCAGATAAATTGTTTTATTTTTCATTCCCTCAATGTATTTCAAAAATGTGAAACTCCCAATTTTTACCCTATAAATTTAGGAAGGTTTTTGTTGAACCACTCACTTTGGGTAAGTATTATGGCATGATCCCCCTTGATCTTAATGAATGGGTCTCGAATGTATTTTAGGGGAAAAACAGAGTCTTCACTGCCATGAATATGAATAATGTCTTTGTGAGCTACACCCCTTTTCCACTTTACCAGTTGATCAATGGCCCAGTTGAGATAATCTGGATCTCTTTCAGAAAGATACCTATTGTAGTGTTCCAGCCGCCGCTGAATCCCTTTGCCCAATACAAAAAGAGAGAAGCTTTCAAGACTTTCGATCCATTGTAAAGGGAGCAATCGGTGGGCATTGGATACTCGAGCCAATTTCATGTGATTGGGCAGCTCCCGATAAGATTTTATACTCGAAACGATGATGATTTTTTTACAATTCAAATGCAAAGCCATTTCTTGCACCAAAACTCCTCCAAAGGAAACTCCAATAAGAATGGGATTTTTGTCTTCTATTCGTTGTGTCATTCGATAAGCGTAATGGCTTAAAGACTCATTTTTTTGGGGTGGAATCCATGAAAGATAATTCACATCAAAATTTTCGGGAAAAGATAGAAATTCAAAAATTTTAGGATTGGCACCCATACCAGGCATAAGATATATTGATGCTTTTATCATCTTTTACTATTTAATATTGTCAATTGCTTAAAAAATCTTTAAATTTGTAATCCCCTCGTCCAGAAAAAACCAAATTTTTATTATTAATTAATTAAAATTAGTAATTATCGAAATGTATCCTGTTGATCTACAAAACAACGAATTCCTGAGACAATTCGAAACGCCTTTCAACGGCTCTCTTGCAAGAATCGAATATGCGGAGCAAGAAAGAAAAATTTTCCTCACCAAACTCGTTATCCCTGGAGATGTAAACGATATTGAATTTGAAGAGAGTTTTATCAAAACGGTTTTAGAATTTATTTCAGAGAAAAACTTAAGAGTCGTTCCCACTTCTCCAAAAATTGCAGGATTTGTAAGACGAAATAAGTTGTACAAGTCGCTTTTGCCCGTGGGCATTAAACTCTAATTTTAACCCAACCTAACAAAGCCTTCTTGATCTACCGATTGAAGCTTTGCCTTTTGAATGGTATTGGCCAATAAAGGATTCCATGGTGCTCTAACTTTTACGTAGTTTTCACTAAAACCCGTAATGTATCCTTTTTTATTTTCATGTTCAAAAAGCACATTCACCGCATTTCCCAATTGACTTTCATAAAAGGCTCGCCTTTTTTTGACCGACAACCCCCTCAGCATCTTACTCCTTTTATTTCTAATCGCCTGGGGAACGACACCCTCCATCAAAACGGCCTCGGTATGAGGTCGCTCAGAATAAGAAAAGACATGCAGATAAGAAATATCAAGGTCTGTCAGAAACTGATACGTATCTATAAATGCCGCATCGGTTTCTCCAGGAAAACCAACAATCACATCGCCTCCTATACAGGCATTGGGCATCAATTTTCTGATTTTAGTGACGCGCTCGAGATACAATTCCCTTAAATATCTTCTTTTCATTCTTTTCAAAACACCGTCATTTCCACTTTGTAAAGGAATGTGAAAGTGAGGCACAAAAGCCCTGCTTTGAGCGACAAAGTCGATCACTGAATCTGTCAATAAATTAGGCTCAATGGAAGAAATTCTGATTCTTTTTAAATCCTCAATTCCATCGAGTGCAGTAATCAAATCCAAAAAGGTATGTTCGTGTTTTTTATTCCCAAACTCCCCTTTACCATAGTCTCCAATATTTACGCCTGTTAGGACAATCTCTTTAATTCCTCTCGCCGTTATTTCCAATGCTTGGTCAATGATGTTCTCTAAGGAATCACTTCTCGAAATTCCCCTCGCTCTTGGAATGGTGCAATACGTACATTTATAATCGCATCCATCTTGCACTTTTAGAAACGCACGAGTACGATCATCAAGAGAATAAGAACTTTCATAATAATTTGCCTCCGAAATTTCACAGGAATGAACGGCACCCTTTGGTTTCTTGGTTAAATCTCCGAGATAATCTATCAATTTGAACTTTTCGGTTGCCCCCAAAACCAAATCTACTCCGTCGATTTCGGCCAATGCCTCGGGCTGGAGCTGAGCGTAGCATCCTATAGCAGCTACAAAAGCATCGGGATTTTGTTGCAACGCTTTTTTGACCAAACCTTTAAATTTTTTATCCGCATTTTCTGTGACAGAACAAGTGTTGATTACATAAACCTCAGCGGGTGAATCGAAAGAAACACGCTTGTAGTCATCGGTATCAAAATCTCGGGAAATCGTTGCAGTCTCAGAAAAATTCAACTTACAGCCTAAGGTGATAAAAGCCACCCTTGGTTGGGTTAAGTTTTCTGTTATTTCCTCAACATAGTCCATTACTCAATTGGATTAAAAAAGTTGTAATTTGCTGCAAATATACAATCTTTAGACTTGTTCGATCATCCTCTTTCAACTGCGCTGTACAGATCCTTGGCCCATCTGCTTCTAATCCTTTGGTTCATTTCATGTTCAGACCCAGCCAAAGAAGATCGTTCTCACTTGGTCTTTCGATACAACGAATATGGCAATATCACCTCTTTGGATCCCGCTTTTTCAAGAAATTTATCCAACATATGGGCCACCACTCAGTTATTCAATGGATTGGTTCAATTGGATGACCGCCTCAATGTCATTCCAGATATCGCAAAACATTGGACCCTTTCATCCAACGGATTGGTCTATGACTTTCAACTCAGGAATGACGTTTATTTTCATCGGCATACTGCCTTTGGGAAGGAAAAAACCCGAAAGGTAGTCGCCTCGGATTTTGTTTTTAGTTTCTCTCGGCTATCAAATCCACAACTCGCCTCTCCTGGAGGTTGGGTGATGCAAAATGTAGCAAAAGTAGAGGCGAAAAATGAGCATCAATTGACCCTCACTCTCAAAAAACCATTCCCTGCTTTTTTAGGACTTCTCAGTATGCGCTATTGTTCAGTCGTTCCCAAAGAGGTAGTTCAGGCCATAGGAGAGGATTTTAGAAAAAAACCCATTGGTACGGGTCCGTTTATATTTCAAGACTGGGAAGAGGACGTAAAGTTGGTTCTCAGAAAAAACCCGCTTTATTATGAAAAGGACAAAAATGGAGTAGCGCTCCCCTATCTCGAAGCAATCGCCATCAGTTTTATTCCTGATAAACAAAGTGAATTCATGCTTTTTTTACAGGGAAAGTTGGACCTCCTCAATGCATTGGACAATTCCTATAAAGACGAATTATTGACCCAGGCCGGAGAATTAAACTCTAAGTATCATGATAAAATCACCCTTCAAAAAGGGCCCTATCTCAATACCGAATATTTAGGATTTTATTTAGACAGTCCTTCTCCTGTGATTCAATCTCCCTTGATCAGAGAAGCGATCAATATTGGTTTTGACCGAAAAAAAATGATGATCTATTTGAGAAACAATATTGGATTCGTAGGAGACAAGGGGTTTATTCCTAAAGGTTTAGGGGGGCATCCCGAAAAAAAATCATTCCTCTTCCAACCCAATCGAGCGGCAAAATTGGTCGAAAGCTTTAAAAAACAAAGCGGATTGGAAGCAAAAATCAACCTCTCTACAGATGCCAACTACATTGACCTTTGCGAATACATTCAGAGAGAATTACAAAAAATTGGAATATTGGTCCAGGTAGAAGTCATGCCTCCTGCCACCCTAAAACAAGCACGATCCAACGGTAAAATTGAAATGTTTCGATCCAATTGGATTGCCGATTATCCCGATGCTGAAAACTATCTTTCCCTTTTTTACTCCAAAAACTTTAGTCCACTTGGACCTAATTATACCCATCACCAAAATCCTGAATTTGATGCGTATTACGAAAAAAGTTTTAAGATCAATGATCCACTGGAACGGAATGCTCTCTATCATACAATGGATTCAATCGCGATGAGGAGCCATCCCCTAATTCCACTCTATTATGACCAAGTGGTGCGTTTTAACCAAAAAGGAATCGTGGGGTTGACCATTAATGCCGTCAATGACCTAAAACTCAAAAAGGTTAAAAAACAAAAGACCGCTAAAGAATAGCGGCCTAAGATTGATTGCGTTTCTAAAAAGGGGAAACTTATTTCTTAAATTTAGAATATTTGGTTTTGAACTTATCGATCCGACCAGCAGTATCCACCAATTTGGATTTACCGGTATAGAAAGGATGAGAGGTACGAGAGATTTCTAATTTAACCAAAGGATACTCTACACCTTCGTGTTCGACGGTCTCTTTAGTTTCCACCGTTGACTTGGTGATGAAGATGTCTTCATTGGACATGTCCTTAAAGGCTACAAGTCTATAATTTTCTGGATGAATACCCGTTTTCATAACTATCTTTTGATTTTACAGGATGCAAATTTAATCTTTTTAGATAAATTTACAAGGTTTGTGAATTCAAAAACACCAAATCTATACTAAAACCAAATATTAATGGATAATTCAAAAAAAAATCCCGCGAGTTTCGCCCTCAGTTTCGGCCTCATTTTAGGGGGTGTGAATGTCATTTACAGTCTCATGTTGTATTCTTTGGATATGCATTATCAAAACGAAATCGAAACATCGCTGATCAGCTATGCCTTTTTGATTGGAATCATTTTTTATGGGATCCTGCAATTTAAAAGAAACAATGATGGTTTTTTGAGCTTGTCAGAAGGATTAAAAACGGGTGTGGGTATTGCTCTTATCTCATCCATAGTGATTTCAATTTATGTGGTGATTCTCATGCAAGAAATCGATCCAGAATTTATGGATAAGTCTATTGAATTTCAAAAACAAAAATTGTTGCAAAAAGATCCCGAGATTTCTGTGGAAAACGTCAATAAAATGTTTGATGCGCAAAAGGAGTTTTCCGGACCTTTTATCATTTCGGGTTTCATCATCGTCTTTAATCTGTTTTTTGGTTTCATCATTTCGATGATTGGAGCACTCATCTTGAAGAAATCTAAGCCCGAATAGCACAAATTTCCTATTTTTGTTGATGAAACACTCCCTATGGACATTTCCATTGTTATTCCACTGCTCAACGAAAGTGAATCAATAGTTCCACTTCACGATTGGATTCATGAATCTTTAACTACAGAAAAAAATCGTTTCGAAATTATTTTTATCGATGATGGGAGTACAGACAACTCGTGGGAAGTAATCTCACAATTGGCTGCCCAGTATCCCCATACACAGGGCATCCAGTTTTCTAAGAATTTTGGAAAATCTCAAGCCCTACATGCGGGTTTCCATGTCGCTGAGGGAGAGGTTGTCGTGACCATGGATGCAGACTTACAGGATTCTCCAGAAGAAATCCTGCCCATGATTGCCCTCCTCCATCAAAATAAACTAGATCTCGTATCGGGTTGGAAGAAAAAACGTTACGATTCCATCCTCTTCAAGAACATCCCCTCCAAATTGTTCAATTGGGCGGCTCGAAAGGTATCCGGAATCCGACTCCATGATTTTAACTGCGGCCTCAAGGTTTACAAAAAGGAGGTGGTAAAAAACATAGAGGTATATGGCGAAATGCACCGCTATATTCCCGTGATTGCAGCCCACGAAGGATTCACTAAAATTGATGAAAAAATAGTATTACATCAAGCCAGAAAATTCGGAAAAACCAAATTTGGAATCGACCGATTCCTCAAAGGGTTTTTGGATTTAGTGACCTTGTGGTTCATCAACGGATTTGGAAAAAGACCCATGCATTTTTTTGGTTTTTGGGGAACGTTGATGCTCTTGGTGGGCTTTGGTTTCACTGTTTATTTGGGTATCGACAAACTTTATTTTAATACTCAAAGTCGGCTGATCAGCCAAAGACCTGAATTTTTCATTGCATTAACGACCATGATTTTAGGGGCTCAATTCTTTATTGCTGGATTTTTGGGAGAGATCATGATCCGACATAAAAGGAACATCAAAAGATATAATATCACCCAAACAACCTATGAATAACTCAAGGAGTGCCAACATTGAAGAATGGTCTAAACCTCCCTTCGATGCAGAATCAATCGCAGCACTGGAAACCTTAAAACAAACCCCAGAGCTTCTTGAAGATGCTTTTTACAAGGATTTGGAGTTTGGAACGGGCGGAATGCGGGGTATAATGGGTATTGGAACCAATAGGATCAATGCGTATACGCTGGGAAAAAGCACTCAAGGCCTTTCTGATTACCTCAAAAACGTTTTTGATGTCGAACCCATAAAAGTTGTCATTGCTTATGATTGCAGAAATAACAGTAAAAGCCTAGCCCTAAAGGTTGCTGAAGTTTTTTCGGCCAACGAAATTAAGGTTTTTATTTTTTCAGACTTAAGGACAACTCCCGAACTTTCATTTGCAGTGAAGCATTTGCAAGCCCATTGCGGAATTGTTTTAACCGCATCGCACAACCCCCCAGAATACAATGGATTTAAAGTATATGGGAAAGATGGTGGCCAAATTGTCCCTCCACAAGACAAAGCCATCATAGACCAAATCCATCAGACTCAGTTTTCGGACATCAATTTTAAAGCCAAAGCGGAATGGATTGAGTGGATTGACCACGAAGTGGATGCTGCCTTCATTGAAAAATCGGTTCAATTGGGTCGATTTGAATTAAAAGGACGCGAGAAGATCAAAATTGTATTCACCCCCCTACACGGGACTTCCATCACAGCCGTACCCCAAGTATTGGCTAAAGCCGGCTATACCGATCTGCATTTGGTCGAAGCACAATCCTCTCCCGATGGAAACTTCTCCACCGTAAAATCTCCCAATCCAGAGGAACCCGAAGCCCTGAAAATGGCTTTGAATTTGGCACAATCTATTGAAGCTGATCTGGTTATTGGGACCGATCCCGACAGTGATCGTTTAGGGATTGCCGTGAGAGACCACAGCAAGGCATTTCGATTACTCAATGGAAATCAAACCATGGTGGTCATGACCTATTTTCTTTTGGAACAATGGAAAAAAAGCAAACGCCTGAACGGAAATCAATTTGTGGCAACTACCATTGTTTCCACCCCAATGATTCAAAAAATGGCTCAAGCCTATGGAGTTCAATACAAAGAAACCCTCACGGGTTTTAAATGGATTGGGAAACTCATTAAAGATTTTCCTGATCTTGAATTTATTGGGGGAGGCGAAGAAAGTTTTGGATATCTCGTTGGAGATGCCATAAGAGACAAAGATGCCGTTACCGCTACACTATTGGCATGCGAAATTGGGACTTACGCAAAACAACACAACAAAAGCGTCTTCGGAATTTTGGAGGAATGCTATCAAAAATTTGGGGCATACAAAGAAAAACTCCTCTCATTTACCCAAAAAGGAAAGGAAGGAGCCCTCAAAATAAAGACCATGATGGAGCAGTACAGAAACAATCCCCCCAAAGACATCGCTGGTATTGCTGTCCTTCAATCGGAAGATTATTTATCGAGCAAGAGGACTTATTTATTAGAAAACCGCACCGAAACCATAGATTTACCGGTATCGGATGTTCTCATATTCCGGCTGAAGGATCAATCCAAAATTGCCATACGTCCCAGTGGTACTGAACCCAAAATTAAGTTTTACTTTAGCGTTAGTAATCCCAACAACTCGAATGAAGATTGGAGAACGCTGGAGGCTAAATTGGACAAAAAAATAGAAGACATCATCAAAGGAATGGAACTGTAGATGCATTATTTCTTTAAAATACTTCGTTTCGGCCTACCCTACAAAAGGTATGCTTTTTTGAATGTTTTTTTCAACATACTCTATGCCCTTTTTAGCGCTTTGTCCTATGTTGCCATGATTCCAATGATGCAAATTCTTTTTGGAACTACTGAGAAAACGACTGTAGCTCCCACCTATCAAGGAATTGGACAGATCAAAAGCTATTTAGAAGGGATATTCAACTATAAAGTCACCCAGTATCTGGAACAAGACAGTGGGAAGGCGCTGCTGTTTGTCATAGGGACGATTATCAGTCTCTTTTTTCTTAAGAATATTTTCAACTATTTGGCCATGTATTTCATCACTTTTCTTAGAAATGGTGTTTTAATGGATTTGCGAAACGAATTGTATAAAAAAACCACTACCCTCCCCCTGTACTTCTTTTCGGAAAAGAAAAAGGGAGACCTCATGTCCCGAATTGCCTCAGATGTTTTAGAGCTTCAGTATTCATTTCTATCGATCTTAGAATTGATCATTAGAGACCCGCTGACCATCATTTTCTCACTTATTGTCATGTTCAGTTTTAGTGTCAAACTCACCCTTTTTGTGTTGATTTTCATTCCACTGTCTGGTGCTGTCATCTCTCAGATAGGCAAGTCACTCAAACGAAAATCGGAACATGTACAGAAAGAACAAGGCGAATTTTTATCCCTACTGGAGGAAACTTTAGGGGGAATCAAAATCATCAAAGCATTCAATGCGCAAAAAACCTTTATCGACAAATTCTTCCATTCAACCCAGCGCTTTTTTGATTTTTCGAATAAACTTTTAAACCGACAAAATCTCGCCTCCCCAATCAGTGAGTTTTTGGGTATTGTTGTCATCAGTATTCTACTGTGGTACGGCGGAAAAATGGTTTTGATCGATCAAAGCCTGAACGGAGCTATATTTTTGTCCTACTTGGGCTTGGCCTATAATATATTGACCCCTGCCAAAGGGATCAGCAAGGCCTACTACAACATCAAAAAAGGAGATGCCGCCGCGATGAGAGTGTTGGAGATTTTGGAAGCAAAAGACGACATGGAGGATGCTCCAAATGCTGTGGAAATCAATACATTGAATCGAGAAATACGGTTTGAAAACATTGACTTCTCTTACGATCAGAACAAAGTCTTGGAAAACTTTTCACTGACCCTCAAAAAAGGACAAACGGTTGCCATAGTAGGCCCCTCTGGAAGTGGAAAAACTACAGTAGCCAACCTACTCAATCGGTTTTATGATATTGACAAAGGAAATTTAACCTTGGATGGAATTCCTATAAATATAATCAAAAAGAAATCTTTGTACCAACTCACGGGCATGGTTACCCAAGACGCCATTTTGTTCCACGACAGTATTCAAAATAATATTGCACTGGGAAATCCAAACGCTTCGTTAGAAGAAATCAAAAAAGCCGCCAAAATTGCCAATGCTACTGAGTTTATTGACAAACTGGAGCATGGGTATGATACTCTGATAGGCGAAGGGGGAAATAAATTGTCGGGGGGTCAAAAACAAAGGCTGTCCATTGCTCGAGCCGTTTTAAAAGATCCCGATATCTTGATCTTGGACGAGGCCACCTCTGCACTGGATACGGCCTCCGAAAAATTGGTGCAGCAGGCACTGGAAAACTTGATGAAAAATCGAACCTCTTTGGTCATTGCCCATCGACTTTCAACCATTCAAAAAGCAGATTTGATTGTGGTCCTTAGCCAAGGTAAAATTATAGAAATGGGAACACACCAAGAGCTTATCGCCCAACCCTCGAACTATAAAAAATTGGTTGAAATGCAATCTTTTTAGGGTCGATTAAACCATTTCTTAAAATCACCATCAAAGAATAAAAAACTTTGGAGCGTCAGAATCAATTCATTAAAGCTTTAACCTCCCCTGATACGCAGGAGATTGCTTTTAATAAATTGCTCTCTGAATACAAACAAAGGTTGTATTGGCACATCAGAAAAATTGTAATCGACCACGAGGACGCCGATGATGTACTGCAAAACACCTTCATCAAAGTTTTTGAAAATATTAAAAATTTTAAAGGAAACAGTTCCATTTATACCTGGATGTACAAAATTGCGACCAATGAAGCCCTGAATTTGCTCGGAAAAAAATCCAGACAATTGGGCATCTCTAATGAGGAGTGGATTGAACATAAAACTGCCCAACTTGAATCTGATATTTATTTTGATGGAGATGCCATGCAATTGAAGTTTCAAAAGGCCATTGCCCAGTTACCCGAAAAGCAACGATTGGTTTTCAACATGAGGTATTTCGAGGAAATGAAATATGAAAAAATGTCTGAAGTACTGGAAACATCTGTAGGAGCTTTAAAAGCATCCTATCACCACGCGGTTAATAAAATTAAAAAAGCAATCCATGAATGAATTAGATAAAAAAACCCCTTTCAGGGTTCCAGAGGGCTATTTTGAAGGTTTTGATCAAAAAATAGCGCAAAAAATGGATACCATAGATTCAAAAAATGGTTTTAAGACTCCCCCACACTATTTCCAAAAAGTTGAAAACCAAATACTGGATCAAATTAAATTTCCTAAAACGCAATCCTTTTCCTACATTTTATGGAAAACAGCAGCAGTAGCTGCAGTACTGATCGTTTTTCTTTTTAATGAAAATACAGCCTTTGAAAAAAACGAACTGGCAGAGTATTTCATTGAAGATTATTTAATCTCCAAATCGATTTACGAAATCGCCGATCACTCCGATTACCAATTTGAAATGGGGAATCTTATTGACCACTACGAATCCATTGCTCTTGATGACGCATTAGACATGGTATTATATGGGGAAAGCCCGACCAACTTAAACGTATTTGATGATGAATAGATTATTAACGATTGCACTGGTATTGTGCGTAAGTACCGGTTTTGCACAAAAAAGTAAGATGAGTTTTGAAAGACTCAAGGCTCTCAAAATGAGTTATATTTCCGAAAAAATAGGACTCACCGAAGCCGAAGAAAGTGTCTTTTGGGAAATCTATGATGCCTATGAAAAGAAAATATATGTGGATTCCCGAAAGAAAATCAAAAACTTGAGAAAGAATTTTATCAAGTCCAAAGACAGTATCTCCAATGAGGAGGCCTATGGTGTAATCCAAAAAATCAACGAATTGGAACACATCGCTTTAGAGCTCGAGGCGGAGCGAGACAAAGAGCTCATCCAAAAGTTTTCGGCCCATAAAATTCTAAAAATGCATCATGCGGAATACAATTTCAATCGAGAAATGTTGTATAAAATGAAAAAAAAGGAATAAGCATTCCATTGGAGCCTCATATAGGCTTAGTTTTGTACCCTATATGAAATTACATCGTAACCTTGCTTTGGGTATATGTTCTGGATTGGAAGATACCCTAATCGAAAAACATCCCGCTGCTGACGTTCTCAAAAAATTACTAAAAAGCAATCCAGGATGGGGATCCAGAGACCGCCGCACCATCGCACAAGTTTTTTACGATGTGATCCGTCAAAAAAGATTTTTTCAAGCCCTCACGGGGTCCGAAAGTACTGAGGTCAATCTTTGGAATCTAATGGCTTGCTGGATGGTGCTCAACGACTGCCCCCTCCCCGACTGGAACGAATTCAAAAATATTGATGCCGATGAAATCATATCCAAGGCTCCAGTGTTAGTCAAAGAAAGAAAATACAAATACTCTTTACCGGATTGGTTGGATCAAATGGGATTAGAAGCCTTCGGAAAAACCAGTTGGGAAAAGGAAATAGCATCCTTAAACACACCTGCAAATCTCATTATAAGAGTAAATACGCTTAAAACTACGGTTGAAAAACTCAACACTCTTCTCGAAAAAAAATACAACATCATTACCCATACCATTCCCCATTACGACGATGCACTCCTTTTTGAAAAAAAATATCCCCTTCAAGGAATAAAGGAATATCGGGAAGGATTTTTTGAAGTTCAAGATGCGAATTCTCAAAAGGTAGCTCCTTGGCTACAACCCGAGGCTGGAAAATTATACCTCGACGCCTGCGCTGGTGCTGGGGGGAAAAGCTTGCACCTGGCCAACTTAACTCATGACAATGCAACCATTATGGCGGTTGACCTCTATCCCGCAAAATTGGATGAATTGAGAAAAAGATGTTACAGAAATGGGATCCATTCGGTGAAAACTATTGCTGTTGAAGAAGAAGAAATCTTAGCCTCTTTAGACAATCATGCAGACGGTGTATTGATTGACGCCCCCTGCAGTGGCATGGGTGTGCTCAAAAGAAATCCTGATACCAAATGGAATATTACGCCTGAGCGTTTGATTGAAATAGTAGAGACCCAAAAAGAAATACTTCAGACCTATGCTTCTAAAGTAAAAAAAGGAGGGGCTCTCGTGTATGCCACTTGCTCTATTTTACCGGTCGAAAATCAACTTCAGATCGCCGATTTCTTGAGGAGTAAACTGGGAAGTTCATTTGAATTGGAGAAAGAACACACCTATTTTTCCCATGAAACGGGTTTCGATGGTTTTTACTGTGCTCGTTTGATTCGGAAAATGTGAATAAATTGATGAAAAGTTGTTGACTCCCAAGGCAATTTTGTGGGGTCAAAATCATTGGAAATATTATTTTTAGGCAAACAAAAATCGCTTAATGATTTACTTTTTTGGAAATCCCAACCAGAGCCTCTACGCCGTTCAAACCTTGAAAGATCTTGACCCCTCAACCCAAACAAAATTGGTTTGGCTTTTCGGCCATCAACCCTTATGGGAGGGGAAAACGGTGAAAGGCTGCTTTCTTGGTCCACGAGCTACCATGATTACCCCTTGGAGTACCAATGCTGTTGAAATCACTCAAAATATGGACATTGAAGGAATCAGCCGAATAGAGCGTTTCATTTCAATGGGCTCCGACCAGGAGTTTGATCCTATGTTGTTTGAGGTATATAATGATTTAAATCAAACTATTTTTGACATTCACATCCTCCCCGAGCCCATCAATACCATAACCGATATTGAGTCGTATAACCAAAAGGAGGGGCTGGCATTGAGTAAAGAGGAAGTGTCGTATTTGGAGGGATTGGCCAAAAGGCTGAATCGTCCCTTGACCGACTCTGAGGTCTTTGGATTCTCTCAAGTCAACTCAGAACATTGTCGCCACAAAATTTTTAATGGGCGGTTTATAATCGACGGTATTGAACAGCCAGAAAGTCTGTTCGAGATGATCAAAAAAACTTCCAAAGTTCACCCCAATACTATTGTTTCGGCCTACAAAGACAATGTGGCTTTTGTATCAGGCCCTGAGATTGAACAGTTTGCCCCAGCAAATGGTGCTTTTCCCAGTCCCTACCAAACCAAAACCATCAACAGTATAATATCTCTCAAAGCAGAGACCCACAATTTTCCTACCACGGTCGAACCCTTTAATGGTGCGGCTACAGGTTCTGGGGGAGAAATTCGCGACCGACTCGCAGGGGGCCAGGGTTCCCTCCCATTGGCAGGAACCGCGGTCTATATGACCCCCTACTCAAGGGTATCCGATAATCGAAAATGGGAAAAAGGTTTTCCCAAAAGAAAATGGCTGTATCAAACCCCCTTGGATCTATTGATCAAGGCATCCAATGGTGCTTCTGATTTTGGTAATAAATTTGGGCAACCCTTAATTTCTGGTTCAGTTTTGACTTTTGAACATCAAGAAAAAGGGCTAAGGTTGGGATATGACAAAGTCATTATGATGGCAGGAGGTGTGGGCTATGGGGTGCAAGAACAAGCCCAAAAAAAAACACCCTCAAAAGGGGACCTTATCGTGATTTTGGGAGGTGACAATTACAGAATCGGAATGGGAGGAGCCGCTGTTTCCTCTGCCAATACAGGGGCTTTCAGTAATGAAATTGAATTGAATGCGGTACAAAGATCCAATCCTGAAATGCAAAAAAGAGTGGCCAACGCCATCAGAGCATTGGTGGAAAGTGCCCATAATCCAATCATCTCCATTCACGATCACGGAGCTGGAGGGCATTTAAACTGCCTTTCCGAATTGGTAGAAGACACAGGGGGAGAAATTAACATCGACCAACTTCCGTTGGGAGACCCTACTCTCTCAGCAAAAGAAATAATTGGAAATGAATCTCAGGAACGCATGGGATTAATTTTATCCGAACAAGATACCGATCTGTTACAGACCATTGCACAACGGGAAAGGGCTCCGTTTTATATTGTCGGGAAAGTAACGGGCGATAAGCATTTTACTTTTATCGATAAAAAAAGTGGACAAAAACCAATTGATTTGGACATCGATTCCTTGTTTGGCGATGCCCCCCAAACTACGCTTTTAGATCAAAATCAAAACGTTAATTTTGATGATGGTGCCTATCATTTTTCGCTTTTTGAGCGTTATTTGACCGACGTCCTTCTCCTGGAAGCAGTAGGGTGTAAAGACTGGCTTACCAACAAGGTGGATCGCTGCGTTACGGGGAAGGTAGCTCAACAACAAACGGTGGGAATCTTGCAACTCCCATTGAGCAACTGTGGGGTTATGGCTTTAGATTATAGAGGAAAAGAGGGAGTGGCTACTGCCATTGGTCATGCTCCAGTAGCTGGGTTGATTGACCCTGCAAAAGGAAGCGTTAATGCCATCGCAGAATCACTTACCAATATCGTTTGGGCCCCAATGGCAGAGGGTCTGAAATCCATCAGTCTATCCGCCAACTGGATGTGGCCATGTCATAATCCCGGTGAAAACGATCGATTGTATCAGGCCGTAAAAGCCTGTTCGGATTTTGCAATAGAATTGGGGATCAATATTCCTACTGGAAAAGATTCCTTATCCATGAAACAGAAGTACAAAGAAGGAGATGTTTTGGCCCCGGGTACAGTCATTATTTCTGCTGCAGGGCAGTGCTGCGATGTGAAAAAAGTGGTGACTCCAGTTGCAATGGCCCTCAAGGGAAACCTTTTTTACATCAATTTGTCTTCCCAGAAACACGTTTTGGGCGGGTCCTCCTTAGGTCAAGTAGGGAATAAAATAGGTTCGGAAGCCCCTGGAATCGAAAATATTTCTTTGTTCAGAGACAGCTTTAATCTTGTTCAAGACTTGATTTTGGAGGGAAAAATTATTTCGGGTCACGATATATCCTCAGGGGGTTTGATTACAACATTACTGGAAATGTGTTTTCCCTCTCTAAATGTGGGAATGGAAATTGATTTGACAGCATTGAATGAAAGAGACAGCACTGCACTCCTCTTTGCCGAAAATGCTGGGCTGGTTCTTCAAAGTGATATCGATCTCACTGCCTATTTCAAAGCCCACGGAATTCCCTGCTCCACCCTGGGTAAAGTAGTTGAATCGGATACACTTAAAATCACCAATCATGAAGATCGGTTGGAATTGGATGTGGCCCACTACAGAGATGTTTGGTTTTCGACTTCGGCAGCACTCGATGCACAGCAAAACAAATGTGCCGCTCAGCGATTCGAAAATTACAAAACAAGCCCACTGAAATTTAATTTTCCGAAATCATTTGATGGAGCATTACGTCCCAGTGGTACGCCCAAAATCAAAGCCGCCATTATCCGAGAAAAAGGAAGTAATTCTGAAAGAGAAATGGCCTACGCTATGCATTTGGTGGGTTTCGAAGTGTATGATATTCACATGACCGATTTGATTGAGGGCAGGAAAAACTTGGAAGAATTCGAATTTATTGCCGCAGTTGGCGGTTTTTCCAATTCCGATGTTTTGGGATCGGCCAAAGGATGGGCAGGAGCTTTTTTATACAATCCAAAAGCCAAAAAAAGTCTGGACGACTTTTTTGCCCGAAAAGATACCCTATCGCTGGGAGTTTGTAACGGTTGTCAATTGTTTATAGAACTGGGATTGATCACCCCTCAACACCAAGAACTTCCAAAAATGCTACACAACGATTCTGGAAAATTTGAATGTCAATTTACAGCCGTAAGTATTGGCTCCTCTTCTTCCATCATGATGCAAGGATTAGAAGGCAGTACTTTGGGGATATGGGCTGCTCACGGCGAAGGTAAGTTTCATTTACCCATGGAAGAGTCTCAATATCAGATCCCTGCAAAGTACCATCAGCAGCATTACCCGGCCAACCCCAACGGCTCCGATTTTAATGCCGCTATGCTTTGTAGTGACGACGGTAGGCATCTGGTAATGATGCCCCATTTGGAACGCTCTACTTTTCCGTGGAATTGGGCCCATTATCCTCGGGAAAGAAACGACATTTATTCGCCTTGGATCATTGCCTTCGAAAATGCAAAGCGTTGGTTGGAATCAAAATAAAACTGAATTTGTACAATAAATTTCAGTACTTTGAAAGGAAATACACCTATGGAGCCGACGAGGATTTTTGATATTTTGAGTTTTCAGCTGGAGCACCACCCTCTTGATCGTTGTTTGAATGATAAAAGAGAGGGGGAATGGAAACCCTTATCGACCCAAAAATTTTATGAATTGGCCAATTATGTCAGTATTGCTCTTATCGATAGGGGAGTAAAGCCTCAGGATACAATAGCATTGATCGCCTCCACCAACCGATCGGAGTGGTCCATAATGGATATGGCCATTCTTCAATTGGGGGCTATTTCGGTCCCCCTCTACCCCAACATCAGCTCAAAGGATTACGAATACATCCTCAATCATTCCGAAAGTGTTTTTTGTTTTATTTCGGATCAAGAAATTTATGAAAAAGTTTTTTCGATCAAAACAGAAGTAAAAAGTCTCAAAGAAATTTATGCTTTTGATGAAATTGAAGGGGCGAAAAACTGGTCAGAATTAATACAGATCGGTAAAGAAAAATGGGACGAAAAAAAACTCGCTGACGCCAAATCTAAGGTTGAAGCTGATGCATTGGCGACCATCATTTATACTTCTGGAACTACTGGCATTCCCAAAGGAGTAATGCTAACCCACAGAAATATTGTCTCCAATGTGATTTCGGCAACCAAAAGATTTCCTTTCGAAGACAGAAACCAAAGAGCCCTCAGCTTTCTTCCCCTTTGCCATATTTTCGAAAGAACTTTCATTTATGGTTATTTGTACAACCATATTGAAGTGTATTATGCCGAGTCTCTGGAAACGATAAGCGAAAATTTAAAAGAGGTCAAGCCAAACTTTATGACCGCTGTTCCAAGGCTTTTAGAAAAAGTGTATGATAAAATTTACGCCAAAGGAAATGACTTAAAAGGGTTGAAAAAATCTCTATTTTATTGGGCTACAGCCGTGGCCTTACAATACGAACCCAACCCTCATTCCCGTTTTCTTTATTCCCTAAAACACTTTATCGCCAATAAGCTTATTCTCTCTAAATGGAAAAGTGCTCTTGGAGGGAATTTAGAAATTATATGCTCGGGAAGTGCCCCTCTTCAACCCCGATTGGCACGAGTTTTTGCAGCTGCAGGAATGACAATTGCAGAAGCCTATGGGTTGACCGAAACCGCTCCAGCCATATCGATTAACGATTTGAGAAATGGGGGTTTAAAGATAGGAACTGTTGGCAAAATCATTGAAGGTGTTGAGGTCCGGATTGCCGAAGATGGCGAAATTCTTTGTAAAGGGCCCAATGTGATGAAAGGATATTTTAAAGATCCCGAACAAACCCATGAAGTGATGGAAGGAGATTTTTTCAAAACGGGAGATATTGGGACCATTGACGAGGAAGGTTTTCTTAAAATAACCGATCGTAAAAAGCAAATGTTCAAAACCTCTGGAGGGAAATACATCGCACCACAGGTGATTGAAAATGAATTAAAACAATCCCTTTTTATCGAACAGATAATGGTGATCGGAGAAGGAAAAAACATGCCAGCAGCATTGATCCAGCCGAGTTTTGACCAAGCTAAAGTGTGGCTGGATGAACAGGGTATCGCTTATAAAAATGACCTTGAATCTCTTTCTGAAAACGAACATTTAATCGCACAAATCAACAAGGAGATACGAATACACGACCCTAAATTTGGAAAATGGGAACAAGTAAAAGTCATTCGATTAACACCCGATATTTGGTCGGTAGAAGAAGGTCTCCTCACTCCCACAATGAAGGTAAAACGCAAAGCAGTTTTAGAAAAATATTCAGATTTGGTTGAGGACATTTACTCCTAATTTTTTTTATATTTTTTTATTATGCATGCATAGTAATTTTTACTATCTTTATATCGTATAAAATCAAATGAGAAAAAAAACCATTGATGCGGTCTTGCGTTCTTCGTGGAACGCAGTAAGTAGAATGTACAACAGAGAAGCGTCAAAGTTCGGTTCGACTATGGCCACAGGATTTGCTCTTTTGAATATTGAGCCAGAGGGCACCCCCTCTACCTCCTTGGGTCCCAAGTTAGGTATGGAATCAACCAGTTTGTCTCGTTTGCTCAATAGTATGGAAAAGAAAAATCTGATAAAGCGAATGACCAACCCGGCCGATGGTCGAGGGGTATTGATTTTTTTGACCCCATTTGGCAAAGAAAAAAGAGATGATTCGAGAATGGTGGTTTTAAATTTTAATAAAGTCATTGAAGATCAATTAACGGAAGAACAAATCAGACATTTTTTTGAGGTAGCAGAATGCATCACAGAAGAAAGTAAAAAATTTGAACATTTTATAATCAACCCAACCCCTAGAACTTATGGAACCCAAAGCAAAAAAACTAATTAACGGAGGAGAGTTCATCATCAAAGACTCCCATCCAGCGGATATTTTTACTCCTGAAGATTTTTCGGAAGAACAAATCATGATGAAGGAGAGTGTACAAGAGTTTATTGATCGTGAAGTTTGGCCGAACAAGGAACGATTTGAAAAAAAGGATTACGGCCTAACCAAATCTTGTATGGAAAAAGCAGGAAATCTAGGTTTTCTGGGAGTTGCTGTTCCTGAGAACTACGGTGGAATGGGGATGGGATTTGTTTCTACGATGTTGGTTTGTGACTATATATCAGGAGCTACTGGATCATTTTCAACCGCTTTCGGAGCACATACAGGAATAGGAACTATGCCTATAGTATTGTATGGCACAGAAGAGCAAAAACAAAAGTATGTACCCAAACTGGCCAGTGGAGAATGGTTTGGAGCCTATTGTCTTACCGAACCCGGTGCGGGTTCGGATGCCAACTCAGGAAAAACAAAAGCAGTGCTGTCCGAGGACGGTACACATTATTTGATTTCAGGTCAGAAAATGTGGATTTCCAATGCGGGATTTGCCAATATTTTCATTGTATTTGCAAGAATTGAAGACGACAAAAACATCACCGGTTTTATTGTTCCCAATGATCCTTCGAATGGTATTACCCTTGGAGAAGAGGAAAATAAATTGGGCATTCATGCTTCCTCTACACGTCAAGTATTTTTTAATGAAACCAAAGTTCCGGTGAACCATATGTTGGCCGAACGGGGACAAGGTTTTAAAATTGCAATGAATGCATTAAATGTAGGACGCATCAAATTGGGAGTTGCCTGCCTCGATGCACAAAGAAGGGTAATTAGTTGTGCGGTTCAATATGCCAATGAAAGGGTGCAATTCAAGACCCCTATTGCTCAGTTTGGCGCCATTAAAGAAAAGATAGCGCGTATGGCGACTTCTTGTTACGTGGGTGAGTCGGCCAGTTACCGAGCCGGTCATGATATCGAGTTGAAAATTAAAAGCTTGCAGGAGTCTGGTTTAGCGCATCAAATAGCCGAACTCAAAGGAGTAGAAGATTTTGCGATTGAATGTTCGATGATCAAGGTTGGAATCTCTGAGGACATTCAAAATTGTTCAGATGAAGGCATCCAAATCTTTGGAGGGATGGGCTTTTCTGCCGATACTCCTATGGAATCGGCTTGGAGAGATGCTCGAATTGGAAGAATTTACGAAGGGACCAACGAGATCAATAGAATGCTTTTGGTGGGAATGCTGGTCAAAAAATCAATGAAAGGGGAATTGGATTTGATGAGCGCCGTCATGCAAGTGGCAAGTGAATTAACTAGTGGTGAATCTCCAGAAAATATAGATCTCGATCAACCTCTTTCGGAAGAAATACAAAAAATAAAAAACTTAAAGAAAGTTTTCTTGATGATTGCGGGGTCTGCTTTCCAGAAATACGGACAAGAACTCGATAAGCACCAACAAACACTTATAAATTTGTCGGATATCATGATTGAGACGTATTTCGCTGAATCGGCTGCTTTGAGGACGATTAAAAACCTCAACAGAGGGAGGGACATGAAACATCAGGTAGATATGACAAAACTTTATGTTTTTGATGCTACAGAAACCGTAATCAAGAAATCGAAAGAAACCATTGGAAATATAGCCGAGGGAGTCGCACAAGTAAATTTACTCAAAAGTGTCCATCGTTTGTGCCGTTACAACAATCTGCCCGATGTGATAGGCCTAAAAAATCGTATTGCTGAGAAAGTTATCAAAGAGAATCAATATTGTTTTTAAGGGTTGAACCGCTTGATTCATGTAATTTGTTCTAAAAATTCTTGACCACAGTATATTAGAAAACTAAGCTGTCAATTATTTTACCCGATTGGTAAATGACTTTTTTTTTGATTTTACCATTCGGATGGTAATCCAGCCAAACCCCATCGGGATTTCCATTAAAATCCCATCCAATGGTTTTCCTCAATTGGCCATTGGAATAATAAAATTTACCCATGCCTATCAATACCCCCTGATTGAAAAGGTTTTCTTCTTTAATTGCCCCATTACTCCAATAAAGTTTTCTAGGTCCATCCATCAAACCAAAATTATAATTGAGCAACTCTACTGGAGTATTGTTTTTATATAATATCCAGGATCCATGAAGCTTTCCATCATAGTAGTTCGAACTTAAAGTAATGTTTCCTGAATCATCAAAAACAGTATATTCTCCAGATAATTTTCCAGATTTTACATGAAAAGTACGAATCAAAACCTCTTTATTGTTGACCTGATTTACTTTCCCAGAAAAAAATTGATTATTGAAATAAAACAAGGAATCCCTTGAAGTTTTTACTACGGTTAAATCACTGTAATGTGCACCATCATACTTTTGTTCACACGCCAGTTCTAGTATTAACGCAACAAAAGCAAAACAAAAAAAGAGTGTAAACTTAATTTTTAAAAATTTGATTTTTTTTATGAAATTTATCATAGGAGTGAGTGGGGATATATTTACTGTTCTATTATTATTGGATTTTTAAAATTACATAATTAACTAAATTATGTTTTTCAATGCATTATTTATAATATTATAGCCGTAAATTCGTTCTTTATACTGACTATATTTATAAAATTGTTTGACAAAAGCTACATTAGGTTTTTTAAGCTCTTTATTGGTTTAAACTTCTTATTCCTGTCGACGCATTTCTATGCACAGGATATAGGAGCGTCTAATATTGTAGTAAATGAAGGAAGCTTGTCCGGGAACCAGTATCTCCTTTGTCCAACGGTTTCTATTACTCTCGATCTTACTTTTCGAAATTATCACGCTTCTTCCGATCAAATCAGCACGGTTTTATTTATTTTTAATGGAGTAAACAGCGTGACTACTTTTGAAGTCAATCCTACTCTGGCGACCAATATTCCTGGGAATGGTTCTGTTACTTTGACTTATCCTAATGACTTTGATACTGCAGGTGCCGGTTTAACCGCAAGTCAAATCAACTTACCGTTTCTTTCTGATGGCAATACCACGATAACGGTTTCATCTACTTCTGTTTCAGGTACTGGAGACACCAACGCAACCAACAATGCGACCAGTACTTTAGTTGTGGTCTATGATCCCGATATCTCTGTGATCAATGTAACACCCGCCTCTGCTTCTGTTTGCCAAGGAGAAAATATATCTTTCGAAATCCAGCCCAATACCGGGCTACGATATAATTTTTTTAAAAATGGATCCTTGGTTCAGAGTTCTACTACTGATAACAATATTACCTTCTCTTCTGACCCTTCAGATCCAAGCGCGCTTTCAGACAATGATATCATAACCTATACTATGGTCGACAGCAATGGCTGTCCTACCGACAATTCTGGTCAAGCCATTCGTGTTACCGTCCATACTCTTCCTTCAGGAACCATAACTTCAACGGCTATAAATAATGTTAGCTGTAAAGGGGAATCAGTAACTTTCACCGCAACTGGTGGGGTAAGTTATACTTTTCGGGAGGCAGGAGTCCTCAAACAAAGTGGAGCATCGGCAACTTACTCAACCTCATCCATTTTACAAGAAACAGTCGTTTCTGTAGTGATTACTAATGCCAATGGTTGCTCCATAACAGAATCCACTACGATCAATGTACCGCTTTTGGACAATGCTGTGGGAGGAGGTAGCATCACCCCGGCTGCCATA
>ERZ887849.164-NODE-164-length-72471-cov-69.600972_pt1 | contig 72471 bp, 50 predicted proteins | sample MGYA00521267_ERZ887849 | MGnify/ENA primary metagenome ERZ887849 (study PRJEB32303, sample SAMEA104408601) | aquatic metagenome | biome: Brackish water; feature: Pelagic; material: water | place: Baltic Sea | collected 2014-06-06T16:11:00 | depth 2,863 m ...
GTTTCCAGCCAGTCTGAATGGTGGGTACGAGCAGGGGATCTTCGCTGTCGATATGATTCTAACTTACTAAGCGACGCTCTACTAAACTCAACCTTACGCTAAGTCCGCCGGCCAGAAATGTCCGGCGGACTTTTTTTGAAGAGTGACAAGTCTGGATGCATTCTGTCACCATTCGCGTGAACATGTGGTGCTTTCCGGACCGAGGTGGATGGCACTGCTTTGACCACTGGCCACCTCCTAAATGAAATCCTTATTTGACGCCGTTTCGGATGGTTTGCAACTCGGCGTTTGCCTCAACTCTGCTTACCCGCAAACCCCAGTTTTCTCAAGAATTGATCGGCGGAAGTCGCCAACCGGCAAGACTCACTACTTGGGCGACAATCATCCATCAGACAGAAAGTGGCGATTGCTGGTGAGTTCTTTACGGCTCGAACGGCGTGCTGCAATGGTGACTTAACGGTTCGCAGAGGCAGTTCAAGCGCCGCAGCGATTTCTGGTTGCGTCATGTCATCGACAAATCGCATCAGCAGAATTTCTTTATGAGCATGCGATAGCGAACCCAGCACGGTTGCCATTTCATTGCGATCGGCTGATTCCTCAGAGCGGACTTCGGGAAACAGGTCGCGGTTCTCATCGCTGCAGGTTAATCGCTGTCGCTTCTTTCTTGCGGAATGGGCCTTCTCACTTCGCCTCGGAAGAAATGGGAAGCTCTGGTGCAGGTACGACAAGTCGGGTTTGAGTGGCTTCCGCTGGTTTCAAATGGGTGTCCATCCAGCCGTAGATTAACTGACGCGACTCGTGAGCGACTGAATGTCCTCGACCGTGCACGTAGAAGCCGAAGTTTTGTGGGGCGTCGTTTAGTTCGTAAACTTCCATGATTTTCATCAGCATCAGCAGTCGCTGCTTTTGAGTGGGACCATGTCCGTCGTTTAGGGCCGAAACATCCAGAAAGGCACGAGGGGCAATCAGCGAAATGATTTCGTGAAAATCGATCGGCGGCATCTCGCCCTTCATAAGCCCCTCACGGATCGGCTTGAAATAGACATACCAGCGATCTCGCGACCAGGCTTCGACCGTGGGATTGTGCCGAAAAAACGCCGCTGCGCAATTACACGCCGCCGCTTTGATGCGTTCGTCATAAGCCGCCAAAAAGAATGTGCCATGGCCACCCAGCGAATGCCCCAGTGCGCCGATGCGTTCACCATCGACCTGCTCAAGACTCTGCAGGACATCGATCGCGATGGAATGCTCGTAGGTGAATTTCCCGACAGCCGTCCATTCGGGATGTTTCTTGTAAAAAGCCCCCGTTTCGTAGGGACCTTCCGCAGGGATTCGATGACCGGAGACGAAGTGCTCGGGGGCAATCACGACGAAGCCCCGGCGGCAAAGATGATCGAGATACGCCTTGTCCGGATTGTCGATGAGTCCCGCCGCCTGTTTCTTGCCGTACTGATAAGTGCCATGCAGGGCAACGATTGCAGGAGCCTTGCCAGTCAGTTGTAGCGGGATCCCAAGATACGCGTGTGCTCGTTCCTTGGATTCGACGGCGTAGCTGATCAACTGTCGACGATACAGATTTTCCACCACGACATCTTCGTGGACGATCAAATCCAGGGCTGGCTTTTCCGGCTTGTGCTGATCACGCAACAGGTCCAGATAACGCTGCTTCAACACGACTCGCCGCTTTAGCCAGTCATCTTTGGAACTGAGACCCTGTGTGAGATCGTCCCACGACGAACGGATGTCCGGCACGTCAAACAATTCCGGCTGTACGCGGTTTTGAGCGTGTGTACCGGGCGACAAAAGAAGAATGGCCAGAAACAATGGAACGGTCTTCATGGTTGAGCGGCCTGTGTTATTAAATTACGTTTCGATTTGGGCGAGCCCAAAGAGTTTAGGTCTCTTTCTTTAGTCTTCGGCGGAGCGAACGGTGCATCCCAGTCCGGGATGGACGGCACTGCTGCTGTCCATTAGTCGTTGCCTACCAGATAGTCCACGTTTTACATTGTTTACATACGGATTGTAACTGGGCGCTGCCACAACTTTCTTCACGCGCGAGCGGCGGGTTCGCTGGTGAAGAAAGTTGAGGGAAGTGGCCAACCGACAAGATTGATTGCTCAAACATCGATCATCCACCAGACAGAAAAGCGGCGATTGCTGGTGAGTTCTTTACGGCTTGAATGGCGTGGTGCAGTCGTGACTTCACAGTGCCCAGAGGCAGCTCAAGGGCCGCCGCGATTTCTGGTTGCGTCATGTCATCGACAAATCGCATCAGCAGGATTTCTTTATGAGCGTCCGATAGCGAACCCAGCACAGTTGCCATTTCACTGCGATCGGCTGATTCCTCAGAAGGGACTTCGGGAAACAGATCGAGGTTCTCATCGCTGCTGGTTGATCGCTGTCGCTTCTTTCTTGCGGCAATCGACAGGTTACGAACGGCAGGATACAGAAACGTGGTCATCTGAGCCGTCAGTTCGAAGCCGGGGAACTTTCGAACAAGGTAGGCAAACGTTTCCTGAGTGACATCCTGAGCATCGTCATGGTTTCCGGTGAATCGAAAAGCCAGATTCACCACCCAATCTTTGTGGCGATGGTACAGCGTTGCGAATGCTTCCTGATCGCCGTCGTTAATTGCGGCCACCAGTTGCAGATCGGTCGAATTGTCAGCAGATGCAGACATTCAGGAAGGCTTAAACAGCTTAGGAACAGTCCTGAAACAACCTCCGTAGGGCCGGTTCCCACAGGCCGACACCGCGAACAGTGGCCGGTAGGAACCGGCCCTACATTGGACGCAGATCGGGAAGTTAATTCGAGACAGTTCCTGAATGATTGGGATCACAGAACACGCTGAAGATACAAGATGTACTAAAGAGTATCAGTTGAACGCCTATTGCGAAAACCGTGCGATAACACTTTCGCCGCACAAGCTTTGAACGGACAGCCTTTGCCAGCAACTCGCAGGCGGCTCGATGGAACCTTCCGTAAGTCGGCTCTGAGCGTAGCAGTGCGGATTCCAACGATTCTTATTAGATTGCTTGAACCAATTCGAATTGCTCCACACTTAATCTGGCGGAGGTACCCCCAATCATGAACGATTCAAACACACCAGAATCGACGGAAGACCAGTTACCACATGAAGTTGTGGCTGCGATCCGTCGACAAAGCGGGCCACCGCTGAACGTGTCGCAAACAGTGGAAAACGCGATCTTAAGTGACGCGGCCGCCCACCTAAGCGGCATTAGAAGACCAAACATCAAGCCACCAGCTCGCCAGCGATTCCGATGGGTGGCGTGGTCAACCGGAACAATCGCGGCCGCAGTACTGCTGTTTGCTGTGCTGCCACAGACCATTCAGGAACCGGCTTCACACCCCCAATCCATGGCGCTGAACGACAAGTCGTCGGCTGGCGAAATGGAACAAACGTTCGTGTCGAGCGACGTCGATCAAGATGGGCAAGTCGACATTCTTGATGCGTTTGCTCTGGCTCGGTCTGTTAAGTCGGGAAGCAGCCAGGCAAATCGGTGGGACCAAAACGGTGACGGCTCGACAGACCAGACAGACATCAACCTGATCGCCATGAACGCGGTCATGCTGTGACGGCCAGGCACGTAGCTTAAATGCTTATCTCAGATAACCCTGAAAGGGAACGAAACATGAATGTTTCGAAGACAACCATCAACCGCAACTCATACCGGCGAAGCATCGTGCCAATTGCCTGGCTGCTGCTGATCGGATTTGACGTTTGCCTGATGGCTCTGACGTACGCTCAGGACCAGCCGCAAACCGCGACAGCGAATCCTCAGCAGGCAATCACTCAGTTGGCTGGCCCTGACGTGGCTGACGAAGACGCCGTTCGATTTGAAGCAATCGACGTGTTTGTCGATTCCGGTTCGAACGCTTTGGCCGCGTATCAGTTTGAACTGGCAAGTGAGTCACCGGGCGTCGAAATTGTCGGCATCGAAGGCGGCGAGCACGCAGCGTTTGAAGAGCCTCCGTTTTACGATCCCAAAGCGATGAACAACAATCGAGTCATCCTGGCTGCATTCAATACGGGCGACAATCTGCCATCCGGACGCAGCCGAGTGGCCAGAATCCACGTGCAACTGCAGGGCTCCGGGGCCAAACAGTATCGCACAGAACTGAAAGCGTCTGCCACAACCGACGGTCAGAGAATCCAGGCTCAAATTGAAATCGCCAAAGCCGGAGCGTAAGCCGTTATCGTGACGCTTCGCCCCATAGCGATCGCCAAACATACACCAACATCCCATTCGAATCTGATCTGATCGAAAGGTCGACAACATGAAATCAATACAACGTGCGTTCTGCTTGAATCTGTCTCTGATGATACTGACAGCGTGTTTGTTCAACCTCGGCTGCGGGGCAAGCAATGAGCAAGCGTCCACAGACTCCGCCGTGGCAGAGAAAGGAACGGCAGAGAATGCTGCGCCCCAGGCAGCGGAAGCACCTGATGCAGCGGTCAGTGAAAGCAGCAGGGAAAATGAATCCGCAGAAGCAGACATGGGTGGTGGCTTCGGTGCTCAACAATCTGTGCCTCAAGCTGACAGCCTTGATCTACCAAAATTGTCGGCAGATGAATCTCGCAAAATGGAAGCAGCGCCTGAGCCAAACGCACCGATAGCACCTTCGCTGGCCATGCCGGCCGACTCAGCAATCAAAAGTGAGCTCGATGGCAAAGGAACGCAGGAAAAACTGAAACCGTCCGACGAACCCCCAGCAGTCGCTTCACGCCGGATGATACTTCCCGGGCAGGAAATGGAAGCAAAGTCAGGCGGCTTCGGCGGTGGAGTCGGTGGCGGACAGCCTTCAGCCGCGACGCCTTCACCAGCAGGCTCAGGCGGACGTTCCCTGGAAATAAAAGAGAGCATTGCTGATAACCAACCTGCGGCGGCACCAGTCGTGTTTGACCTTCAGCCAGGCGAAGAACTTTGGATTATCGCTAAGTCCGCTGATGCACAATCACGAACGGCCAACCCCGATGTTCCCGGTTGCGGAGCATTGATGGCAACCTTGCCGAACGAAACAAAACAGGTTCCTGTTCCTCTAAAGCATACTTCCGTGGAAGGCAGCATCGACGGATACATCGCCACGGTCGACGTCAACCAGCAGTTTCATAACCCGTACAGTTCCAAAATCGAAGCGGTCTATGTCTTCCCGCTGCCCGACAACGCGGCGGTTAATGAATTTGTGATGACTGTTGGCGATCGAAAGATTCGCGGCATCATTCGAGAACGCGAGAAGGCAGAAAAGATCTATGCGGCCGCTAAAGCTCAAGGACACGTTGCGGCGTTGATGACTCAGGAACGAGCTAACATCTTCACTCAGAAGGTCGCCAACATCGAACCCGGCAAGCAGATCGACATTCACATTCGCTACTTCAATACGTTGCAGTACGACGATGGTTCTTACGAGTTCGTGTTTCCAATGGTTGTTGGTCCTCGATTCAATCCCGCTGCCACAACAAACGGCGTGGGGACGGTTGCTCGCGGAGACCACGGCAGCAGCGGACAGGACACCGAAGTGCAGTACCTGGCACCCAACGAACGTAGCGGCCACGATGTATCTGTCACATTGAATATTTCTGCCGGAGTCGACATTGAAGACGTTCACTGCGTGAATCACGCCATTGAAGAAAAGCAGGTTACTGAATCACAACGAAGCATCACTTTGTCACCACGAGACGCAATCCCCAACAAAGACTTTGTCCTGCGTTACAAAGTGGCCGGCACTCACATCAAGTCGGCCTTGCTGACTCACGAAGACAAGCAGGGCAAATACTTCACGATGATGCTGTATCCCCCTGCTGACCTGGCTCAGGTACAACGCAGCCCAATGGAAATGGTATTCGTTCTGGACTGTTCCGGCAGCATGAACGGCAAGCCCATGCAGCAGGCGAAAGCCGCGATTCGACATGCGGTGCAATCGCTGACTCCGCGAGACTCATTTCAGATTATTCAGTTTTCGAACAACGCTTCTCAACTGGGAGCCGAACCTCTGCTGGCAACCGACGAAAACATCAAGCTGGGCCTGTCATACCTTGAATCGCTGAACAGCACTGGCGGAACTCAGATGATTGAAGGCATCAAAGCGGCTCTAGATTTTCCTCACGATGAAGGTCGATTCCGGCTGGTGTCCTTCATGACGGATGGTTACATCGGCAACGAACAGCAGGTTCTAACCGCCATGCATCAAAAGCTGGGCGAATCGCGAGTGTTCAGTTTTGGAGTCGGCAGTTCACCGAACCGTATGCTGATGAATCGCATGGCAATGCTTGGTCGCGGAGCTGTCGCTTATCTAAGCCTTAACGATAACGCGACTGAGATCATGGAACGATTCAACCAACGCATAAGCCATCCTGCGATGACCGATCTGCAGATCGATTGGGGCAACATGGAAGTCGCCGACGTTTATCCTCAGCGGTTGCCAGACTTGATTGTCGGACGTCCCGTTGTGGTCACTGGTCGATTCAAGGGTGAACCGAGCGTTGTGAAAATCAACGGTCGAGTCGCCATGGAACCGGCTTCGTTTTCAGTCGCATTGGACGAAACGGATGCTTCAGAAAAGCACGCGGGAGTCGCCGCGGTGTGGGCACGCCTGAAAATCATGGACATGATGAACGTCGCCACGCGATCACCCGAAGCGGCTGATGAAATCAAGGTGACGGTTCTCGAAACAGCACTGGCTCACAACCTGATGAGTGCCTTCACCGCGTTCGTCGCCGTAGACTCGATGACGAAAACAGAAGGCGACTTCGGAACCACAGTTGCCGTTCCCGTACCGACTCCGGAAGGAGTTAATTACGAAACAACGGTTGGTGGGAACGAGTAGTTACACGTTGCACCAGGTGAGTCGCGGAGCAGCGACATGTGGCCATTCCGCATGTCGTGGCTCCGAGGCTGTGAATTTGTTTGAGAAACCGCGGGGCTTCCTCCGCATTGGCCACTTCAAGCTTAGCGCCAGGACTCTACTCTTCAGGAGCTTCGTCGGCAGTTTTGTGGAACTCTTCCCAACGGCACCACGCGTAATTCCATTCCATCCACATTCGCATGATGGACCATAGCAACCGCATGCGTTCCAACTGTACCGGTGGCAGCTTTGTTTGCTGAGCTGCCGAATCGCGAGCGGCCATGTCCAGCCCCCAGCGTCGAGCTAAAGACCGACACAACCCGTCAGCGGACAAGTCTGTTCGGTCATCTTCATCAACGGCCGTTTTCAGATGCGTGGTTCGTTCGTCGCCCACCAGATTGGCGCCGTCAGCTGTCACAAACAATTCAAACAGCCGCGATCGGTACGGATCAATTTCCAGTGGCTTGGTAGCTTGCTGAGCCTCTTCAATAAGCATTTCGACACCACTAATGATGGCATCTGCAACCGTTTTCCGTACGTTTTCGGACACCTGAATATCTCGATTTGTCATTTGCGATCTCTGAATCTGCGGGAAACATGCGTTTTCCAGCGTTTTTCGATTAACGGAACACGCTTTAAGTGGAAGCGGGCAAAGAGTATACGGCAAATTTGTCTTAACAGAAGCCGCGAATCGTTCTGTGTGGAAGATTCGCATAGCTCTGTTTCCGCGAGTTTGCCAGAATCCCGTTACTCAAGCGAATTTCCACCTCAGACGAATTACCGCAACTCTGACGGTGCAGCGAAATAGCGAACACGGATGTTGACGCAACGGAGAATCACGGAATGGACCCATTCGCCTATCAAAAGCCACGAACACGTGACAAGCGCAAACTGGCGCTGATGATAGTGGCGATCGCGTCGTTTTCTGTTTGGCACTTCGACCTGATGCCGGCATTGGACCCGGTTGCCACCGGCAATCTGGATTTCGACATCAACGACCCTTCGATGGGCGACGCCGAATTCATGGCCATGCTGCAGTCGCCCGCCATGTCAACGGAACCGACAGCCAGTGATACCCTGCAATCCGGCTTTGATATCACCGAACCCAATATCGCAGAAAACGCGCCTGCAGATTCTGAACAGGATGACCCACTGCTGTCCGCCATCGCCGCTCAATCGGAGCCGATGGACAATGCGTTCCCGGAATTCACCAACATGAATACCGTGCAAACCGCCAGCGTTCAAAAAGTTCAACAAGTGGCGTTCGAAAAAGCTCAACCGCCGGAAATCAACTTCGAAAAACCTCCCGTCGTCCTTCCCGCTGACGTCGCCTCCCACCTTCGCGAAGTTGATCTGTGGATCGATGCCGGCGAAACGCTGGAAGCTCATGCCGCATTATCGCGTATCTACTGGAAGAAGCCTGAGTTCCGCCCGTACATTCAGGATCGCCTGCAACTAACAGCGGCGGAAATTTATGCAAATCCGACGGCTCACTTTGCAGAACCTCGCATGGTGGAATTCGGCGAAACTCTGCAAGGCATCGCTAAAGAATACGACGTGCCATGGCAATATCTGGCCAACCTGAACAGTGTTACTCCAAAGACTCTGCAAGCCGGACGAAAGCTGAAAGTTCTGAAGGGGCCATTTGGAGCTGTCGTAGACCTGAACCGATTTGAACTAACGATCCACGCTCACGGCTGGTACGTGCATCACTATCGCATCGGCATTGGCCAGGATAAGCGAACTCCCGTTGGAGAGTTCACCGTTCAGAACAAACTTCAAAATCCGGTTTGGCACAATCCTGCTGGAGGAATGGTCGACGCCGATGATCCTACCAACCCACTTGGCGAATACTGGCTGGGACTGGGCGACCACATCGGCATTCATGGTACGATCGACCCCAGCACCATCGGACGTGCCGCCTCGCGCGGTTGCATCCACATGGCAGACGGAGACATTGACGAAGTCTTCCAGCTATTGGGCGAAGGCTCAACTGTCGTAATTCGAAACTAACAAGGGCTTCGCTCTTGCCCCAGTGGCGTAGCATGTTGAATACCGTGAGAGATTCGAACCGCCGCCCCGCCCCGTTGTCGCTTCGAAAATGATGCGCGCACCGTGCGCGCATTAGTTTGAGTAAGACACTAACGCTCTGGTTTCACAACAGACGCTGACTTTGCGACAGCCGAACAACGCCTACGGCAGTCGGGGCGACCGAAAATGGCAGACTTTTTCGTTTTCCCACTTCGATCGATCCAACGACCGGGACAACAAACGGCTTTCCCGATACCCTGTTGGTTCAGGCGTCGCACATTTTGCAGCGTCTGTCATCGGGCGAGCCTTTCCCGTTTCAAGTCATCGTGCCTTCACGGCGACAGCCTTCCAATCGGAGTACCCTACATGACGTTTTCCCGATCATGCTTCTGCGTATGTTCGCTTCTGGTTTTGTTCACCGCTGGTTGTGCGGAATCGAAGAATGGATCGCCCGAAACAGGAAACGACGCCAAAGCTGCGACCGCCAGCAAGGGCACGATTGGATTTAGCGCTTTGACGCTGACGAATCCGTTCTTCAAGACGATCGCCGAAAGCCTGACAGAAGAAGCCGCCAAACATGGTTACGAAGTTGTCGTGGTATCGGGCGACCAGGACGTCAAAAAACAGTCTGACCAAATCGACGACTTCATCATCAAAGGCGTGAAAGCAATCGTGCTGAACCCCTGCGATTCGCGATCAATCGGTCAGGCCATCAAGAAGGCCAATGATGCCGGAATCCCGGTCTTCACCAACGACATCAAATACGATGGCGACGAAGGTGTTGTGGAATGTCATATCGCCACCGACAATCTTCAGGGCGGGCGACTGGCGGGTGAAGCCATGGTTAAGCTGCTGGGAGCGTCCGGCGGTAAAGTCTTGATCGTCGACTATCCCGATGTCGAATCATGTCAGCTTCGCACAAAAGGATTTCACGAAATCGTGGACGCTCACAACGCAAAAGACGGTGCTGCACAAATCGAAGTTGTTGCAACGTTGAACGGCAAAGGAGCGCGCGATGCTGGCTATGCTGTCACCAAAGACGCCATCGTTGGTAACGGCGATCTGTCTGCTGTATTTGCCATCAACGATCCGTCAGCTCTGGGAGCAAGAACGGCTCTTGAAGAAGCCGGCAAACAGGACCAGGTTACGATCATCGGTTTCGACGGTGCTCCTGCAGGCAAGAAGGCGATCCTTGAGGGCAAGATCCTCTGCGACCCAATTCAGTTTCCCGATCAGATGGGCGCGAAGACTGCACAGATGATTGTCAATTACTTCAACGGCGAAGAACCTCCCAAAGAAATCCTGATTCCATCCGCCCTGTATTACAAGGCAGACGCTGAACAGGATCCGGAGTTGCAGGAAAAGTCCGCCGAATAATTCGCCAGACCGGAACAGACGTCATGGCTAACAAACAGCCCAACGTGCCGCTGCTGCAGATGTCCGGAATCGAAAAATCGTTTCCCGGAGTACGAGCGCTGTCTGGGGTTTCGCTGAAGCTGCACAAGGGCGAAGTGCTGGCCTTGATGGGCGAAAACGGAGCCGGCAAAAGCACGCTCATCAAAACACTGGGTGGCGCTCATCAGCCCGACGCGGGCACCATTTGTATCGATGGTCAACCGGTGAAATTGTCCAGTCCGACAGCAGCAATCCAAGCGGGCATCGGCGTCATCTATCAGGAATTCAATCTGATTCCGGCACTCACCGCCTGGGAAAATATTTTTCTGGGTCGTGAAAAGTCGGGCGTCTTCGTGGCCAGGAAAGAAGAACGTCGCAAGGCCGCCGAGTTGTTTCGAAGTCTGGGTGTGGACATCCCGTTAGACGTTCCCTGCCGACAGCTTTCGGTTGCTCAGCAACAACTGGTAGAGATCGCCAAAGCTTTGTCTCAGGATGTGAACATTCTGGTGATGGACGAACCATCGGCGGCGCTTGTGCCTCAGGAAGTTGAAAAGTTGTTCGCCATTATTCGCGATCTGCAGAAACGCGGAATCGGCATCGTCTATATCAGCCATCGACTGGATGAAATCTTCGAAATCGCGAATACGATCACCGTTCTTCGCGATGGAAAGTATGTCGGCGACGCTCCGGCAACTGAGATGACTCGGCAGAAAATGATCGAAATGATGGTCGGTCGCTCCATCGAAAACGAGTTTCCCAAACAAGCGACCCAGCGTGGTGACGTGCGACTGTCTGTTGACGGATTGTCACGAGGCACAAGCGCCAGAAACGTAAGCTTTGACGTGCGTCGTGGCGAAGTTCTGGGGCTGACTGGACTAATGGGTGCCGGTCGCACAGAGACCGCTCGATTGATCTTCGGTGCTGATAAACTCGAAGCGGGGACGATTTCGCTGGATGGGAAGACGCTGAACATTCGGTCGCCACAGGACGCCATCAAGGCGGGAATCTGCCTGCTCACAGAAGACCGCAAGACTCAGGGCCTGGTTCTGTGTCGCAGCGTTCGAGAAAACTTTGGCCTGCCAAACCTGAAAGAGCTGTCAACCGCGGGCATCGTGAACAAGCCCAAAGAACGTGAAGCCTTCGGTCGCTATGTGGATTCTCTAAGTATCCGCATTCCGTTTCAGGAGCAACTGGCGAAAAACTTATCCGGTGGAAACCAGCAGAAAGTCGTTCTGGCAAAATGGCTTCAACAAAACGCCGAAGTGCTGATTTTTGACGAACCAACTCGCGGCATCGACGTCGGGGCCAAGCACGAAATTTACCAGCTTATCAACCAACTTGCGGCCAACGGTAAAGCCATCATCATGATTAGTTCAGAACTTCCCGAAGTCATTGGCATGAGCGACCGGATTCTGGTGATGCACGAAGGCCGAGTAACGGGTGAAATCACGGACATGTCATCGGTGACTCAGGAACAGATCATGGAACTTGCGATTGGATGACCCCTATTGAAGTTCACACGCATTTGAAAAACCCATCACGCAGCAAAACGACAACGCGATAGAAACTGAATTCAATGGATGCCACGGCACCAAAAACACAACTTGGGAAAAACCTGTTCAACGACTACGGGATGGTTTTCGTCCTGTTGCTGCTGGTTGTGGTCCTGAGTGCTCTGACGCTGAAAGAACAAAGCCCGGAAGGCGAAGAAGCAGGAAGGATCGTCGCCGAACGAATCATTGCTGAGCAGGGAGCAAACGTATCTGTGATGGTTGTTGCTGAGTCGACTCCTGTCGATGAAGCCTTCGTTCGTGGAGCAGTGGCGGCTCTGGAAACCGCTGGTGCAACAATCGCAGGCAGCGTTAATGGTAAGCCAACTGACGCTCGCGTCGCGATTGAAAAAGCATTGGCAGAAGGTAAGACAATCGACGCGGTGGCTGCGACAGGTGACACAGTCGAGTGGACAATTTACGATCGTTTCGACGGCATCGGCAGCGACAAATGCGTCAGCCCGGTTCCTTACACATGGCCGACGTTCGCCAAGCTGGACAATCTGCTAAGTGTTGCCAATCAAACGGCCATCTATGCAATTATCGCCATTGGCATGACGATGGTCATCATCACGGCCGGAATCGATTTGAGCGTAGGTTCGCTGGTGGCTCTGGCTTCAGTGACCGCGGCTATTGCCATTCGTGACTTCGGTGGCGGCGAGAATGCGTCAATGGCAATGATGCTGGCAGGTTGCACCGCAGGAATTATCGTTTGTGGACTGGCCGGACTGTTCAATGGAGCGATGATCACGCGATTCGGAATCCCACCGTTTATTGCAACTTTGGCGATGATGATGATGGCCAAAGGATTATCGCTACGACTTGCCGTGGGCGAATCGATTTCCGAAGTGCCAGATTCGTTCAAGTGGATTGGCGGCGGCACAACGCTGGGACTTCCGAACCCCGTCATTCTAATGATCGTGCTTTACGCGGTGGCTCACTTTGTCATGTCTTCAACGATCTTCGGGCGCTACGTGTATGCCGTTGGAGGCAATGCCGAAGCCGCCAGACTTTCCGGAGTGGCCGTCAAACCGGTAACGCTGACGGTTTACACACTTTGTGGAGCGTTGGCCGGCTTGGGTGGTATTGTCCAGTCGTCAAAGCTGGGAACCGGCGACCCGAAACTTGGCTTAATGTACGAACTGGATGTCATCGCCGCCGTTGTGGTGGGTGGCACGTCTTTGATGGGTGGAGAAGGACGAATCTTCGGGACGTTGATCGGAGCCTTCATCATCGCCGTTATCAAAAACGGCATGAACCTGATGGACGTCGGTTCGTACGATCAGCAAATCGTTCTGGGAGCCGTAGTTCTGGTTGCCGTATTGGTTGATACAATCAAACGCAAAGGCGGACGCGGTTGAGCGCCTACTTTTTGTCGCGGTTACCCATCGCCGACATCACTTCAGCAAATTCCGTTTTGTTGATGGCTTTATCGTTGTCGCGATCAAAGCGGCGAACGGACTGTCGCATGCGTTGAGGAATTTCAGTTTCCGTTAACTTGCCATCTTTATTCGCGTCCAGACGATCAAAGAAAGAAGCGGGCGAAGCGGCAGCGGCTGCTCGTGCCCCATTCGCCTTATTCCCTGCTGGCTTGTTTCCCGTTGACGGTGTCGTTCCCGTGCTAGGACGAATTTTTGGCGTCATGGACTTGTCGTCGTCTTTCTGCATTCGATCGGAAGACACCTTTGAAGAAGCTGGCACAACGGTTCCTCGATACGCCTTCAGCGCTTCCAAAGAAACTCGCCCCTGACCGCGATCCAAAGCCTGTTTGAATCGAACCTGCAGCGGTTCGGGAATTTCTTCCTTTGTCAGATAGCCATCTTTGTTGCGATCAAATACTGAAGGATCGAAGTTCGCTTGAGCGGCAGACCCAAATCGTGAAGCGGGACTCATTTCGACAGGCTTCGGATCGCTGACGGCCACGGCAAGTTCAGCCTGAGACAGTTCGCCGTCTTCGTTGTGATCCGAAACACGCAAAGCTCTCTGAAAATACGGACGCTGAGCTTCAGAAATTTCGGAAGCTGCAATTCGCCCGTTGCCGTCTTTGTCCAGCACATAAAACAATTCAGAGATCGCCCGAGAATCTGCCGTTTGAAGGAACATGGCGGCCAGCAGCAATGTTGTGTTCATCAGAAGCCCTTCATTCTTCGAAACTTTTCGTGCGATTCAATACAACAGCTCAACGCACTCGTTCCCTTTTCTAACCCGCAACTCACAGAAAAGTGTCGCGAAAATGAGTGCCGTGCGTGAATGCTCCCAATTTTGTATCGTTGGAAGCTGAGCAAATGCCGTTTGAGACCCTTTTTTCCGCAAAGGTGCACCAAGATGAAGAAAAATCCCGTAAAGGCAGCGCTAGCGGCGGGCCTTCCCCAGGTAGGCACGTGGCTGTCGTTTGGAGACGTGTTTTCCGCCCGCCTGATGGCCCGAGTCGGATTTCCGTGGCTAACGGTTGACCTTGAACATTCACCCATCGATTGGCAAACCGCATCGCTGATGTTCGCCACAATCGCGGATTCCGGCTGCGTGCCACTGGCTCGAGTTCCCAAAGGCGACCACGATCTTATCAAACGGGTGCTTGACGGAGGAGCGATGGGCGTCGTTGTGCCCATGGTGAATACGGTTGAGGAAGCTCGCGCGGCAATTGCGGCCGCGAAGTATCCACCAACAGGAACTCGTTCGATTGGAGGTACGATTCCTGCGTTGAATTTCCAGGCAACTGCCGGCGAATACTATCAACACGCCAACGACAACATTCTTGTCGTGCTGCAAACGGAATCACCAGAAGGCGTGGCCAATGCGGAAGAAATCTACAGCCTGCCGGGAATCGATGCCGCGTTTGTGGGGCCGAACGATTTGTTCTGGCAAATGAAGTCGCCCGATGTCAGCGAACCAACGCCTGAAGAATTCGAAGCGATGCTGCAACAAGTTCTGGCAACAGGTAAGAAGACGGGCACTCCTGTCGGCATTCATACTCAGTCGGTGGCGGAAGTAAGACAAAGAATTGACGAAGGCTGGCAATTCATGGCACTGCAAAGTGAACTAAAAATGATGGTCGATCGAGCTCAGGAACACGTGGCCGCTTTGGGACTGGCAACCAACAACGACCTTGTGCGGTATTGAGCAGAGGTCGATTTAGTCGCAGCGCGAAGGCATGTGTCATGCCTCGGGTTTCAATCCGAGGCTATGAACTTTCAATCATCGAAAGCCACAGAGCGGCGACATGTTGCGATTTCACATGTCGTCGCTCCGCGACTTTCGTTTAATCTATCGGGCCACCCACCTCGGACTAAAGTCCGAGGCTATCATATGCCGTCGCTCCGCGACTAAATCAACACGCCGGATAGTCACCGGCCACAACAACATAAAACTTCAGGCAAACAACTCAAACATCCTTCCAACTTAAAGACGAACTTCAAACATCATGCAACTTAGACGACTTGGGCAAACCGACATTCACGTGTCTTCCGTGGCAATGGGCTGCTGGCCAATTACGGGCATCACAACTCTAGACGCGATCCGCGAAGAAAGCGTGAAGACGATTGAAGCAGCCATCGATAACGGTATCAACTTTCTGGACACGGCCTACGCTTACGGCATCGAAGGCGAAAGTGAACAGATGATCGGCGAAGTCATCAAAGCTTGCCGCGACAAGATTGTGATCGCCACGAAAGGCGGCATTCACCGAGTCGGCAAAGGCCAGGACTATGATGCGACGCCCGAAACCCTGCGTCGTGAATGCGATGAATCGCTGCAAAGACTAAACACAGACCGTGTCGAATTATATTACCTGCATGCTCCCGACCCGAAGGTTTCAATCACTGAATCCGCAGGAGCCATCGCCGAATTGATTGCTGCCGGAAAGGTATTGTCGGCGGGTGCGTCCAATCTGAACTTGGAACAGTTGCAGGAATTCCACGCCGTGTGTCCCATCACAGCCGTGCAGCCTCACTTCAACATGCTGCAGCAGGAAATCGAACGCGATATCGCTCCCTGGTGTCGAGCAAACCAGATTTCGTTGTGCGTGTACTGGCCGCTTATGAAAGGCCTGCTTGCCGGAAAGCTGTCCCGTGACCACAAGTTCGATCCGGCAGATGGTCGAGCCAAATACCCGATGTTTCAGGGCGAAGAATGGCAGAAGAACCAGGACTTCATCGACGATTTAAAAACGATCGCCGCCGAACAAGACCTGACAGTGGCTCAGCTTGTGATCGCCTGGACGATCGCTCAACCAGGAATCACGTCAGCTCTGTGCGGAGCCAAACGCGACTGGCAAATTCGCGAAACGGCCGAAGCGATGTCCGTAGAGCTGGAACAGGAAACCCTGAACAAAATCGCAGAATCCCTAAAACGCCGCGGCCCGGCGGCTTCTCGCGGAGCGGTTTAAGGCTCAGTGAACAATGGACCAGCGGATTGGGCAGCCCTGCAAAACAAACCCTTTCATCAGAGACACCCGTCCTCCCACGCTCAATTAAACCATTCCCAGCCACCATGGTGGCCTCGCCGCTGAAGATGCGGGCGTTGAATAAGCCGTCCTCGGATTGAGTGAAAGCCTTTCCAAGAACCATTTAAGCCATAGTGCAACAATAAATCTTAGGCCTGTAGCATGACTGGGGTATTCGCCGTCTTAAAACAAGTACGTCCACAGTTGCCATCACAACACAACCTAGGTACGCTCATAGAGGAAGCTGCAGGGAAGCAAGGCGATTGCACCAATTGAAAGCCACTCCAAGTCAACAAGGAAATGAACTCACGGAAGAGCGACTGGATTTTCTGGTGGCGAGACATTCGGACAAACTTCGCCCACCTACTTCGATGACCGAATTCCAGACGAACTGATGTTGTTCTCGGAAATTGAATTTTGGGTGGATCCTTCAATATTGGAAGAAGAGCTGGCCGTACCTCCCGAGTTATTCTTGCCTGATGCTCCCGATTTCACGGACCAACTGATCGATGAAGCCAACTACTATGCCGAAGAAAATCCGATAACGACCACTATATTGGTTGGAACCACGATTGCGACCGGGATCTATGGGGTCAGTGAAGGGTACATTGACGAAGTCGATCTCGGTGACATTGGCTTGCCGGTCATTAACCTCGGTCCCTTCGAAGTGAAGCCGACTGTTGCCCCAACAATCAACCTGGCTGACCCTAAAACAAGTTCAGCTCAGTTTCAATTTATTTTTGATTATTGATTTACGTTCTGTTTGCCTTCGCAAGCTGAAATCGAATGGCACGCAGTGTTTCGGCTGTTTCTGGATCATCCAATTGATTCGGCGGCAAAGACATCAGTATCTCCTGGGCAAGAGAGTATTCATTCATCGCAGCCGCTGATTTTGCCAAGCTCACCGCAGCCTGTTTCGAATCGGGAACTGCCTGCCGCCAAACCTTAGCAATACGGTAGGCTGACAGAAACTCTCTTTGCTCCTGAAAATTGATCTTCCATAGCCGCCGGATCATATCGGTGCGTGATGGATCTGCGATGAAAGCCTTTCTCAAGGCTCGTTCAGCATCATCCCAGCGACCTAACTTGATGTTGATTGACGACAGCAACTCCTGGCCGTCAGCAACACCGACGCCAAGAGGATATGGAGACTGACTTGATAGTGCCAGCCGAGCATGAGGCAATGCGGCTTCAAATTCGCCGCACTTGGCAAGTAATACGGTGTAGGTGAAGTGCCACTGCCCTACCTGACTTCCCTCGGCCTGTGTAGCTTCCAGAATTTCTCTGGCCTTTTCCGTTTCTGCATTATTCAAGTATGCGTGTGCCCGAAGTATTTCGAGAGATAGGCTTGGGGTATTTGCCAACTGCCATGATGTACAGCGTAAAACGGCCCGATCAAACTGGCTATCATGAACCAGTGACTGGACCAATCGAATTTGACAGTCAAGGTCGTCCGGGAAACTTTCAAGATATTCCGCAAACAGAAGGCTGGCCTGTGACCAGTCCCGGTTGCGATAGGATAATTCGGCCTTCAACCGCGTCACTCGATTGGCAGGATGTTGCCTGCCAGCTGATGCAACAGCGGCACTCAACGTCTGCAAATCGACGTCCTCAATTTCCTCAAGGTCCGTCTCAAGTAACACCTGCAACAGTGCTTGTGGTTTAAAGTCGGCTAGAAACTGTTCTTGGGGAACGAACTCCTGGGCTATGCTGAATGGCGCCACAAGGACGACAAGTACACACGAAACAATCCAACACTTTTCGGCAAACATTTGTCTCTCCTTCCCTACCAGACAAAAGCTACGACAGACTGGATTCTGCGTCCACCCCAAATCCTGCGGCAGAACCGGAGAGTCAGAGATGTGGCAGTTGTCCTGAAATGCATTTCCGGGGAATCCAATGGGCTCCGAGAGCAAGTCTCGCAAATGTACGGACGGATTCTTACGGTACTCTTGACCTAAGTCACCTTCTCTTCCGCATAGCTGCGGCGGATGTAGAGTGGTTCCAGGGTGTACATGTTGGCAATGGTGTTATTTGCGTTCATCAGACTGCCGACGTCGGCGATGCTGGATGCTTTTGGGTTCCAGGCGGATTCCGGTGCAAACTTTGACGTGTCGGGAAATTCGGACGCGAACCTGGTTAAGCCGGGGCCCGTCCAATAGCGGTTTGCGGAAGTGTCACCGTCAACGATGGATTCAATTGGTTCGATCCGAACAATACCAGTGGCCACTCGTGATTGGCTTGCGTCGTCCCAGACGTAGTCGTTCACGAAGCCTTCCCGCCGTTGAGCGTCACTGATGACGCTCACGGTTTTAACATCGCTGCTGACCTGCATGGCGACAGCCCGTAACGTGTCAACGGCTACCAGGCGAGTCTTGTTGGCCCAGGCGTATGTTTTGGCAAACACCACGCCGACTCGCAAACCAGTGAAACTTCCCGGTCCGATGCTGACCGCAACGCAGTCGATGTCTGTGGCGGCGAGCTTTAACGACTTCAGCAGCCCATCAACTTCAGACACCAGCGTTTGAGCGTGCCGACGGCCTTCTGCGTGAAGAAAGCGTTCTTCAATCAGTTGACGGTCTTCGGAAATGGCGATTGAGCCTTCGTATCCGGATGTGTCGACAGCAAGTATTTTCACTGTGTTGTTCCTGAAGGATGGCTCTGGTGCGCGGGGATTACCCGGTTGAGATGCTGATTGAGGCGGAGTTGCGGCATATGGCAAATTCCGTCGGCCCTAAGTAATGAACGTATGGTGTCCCGTGACTTGTCATCACTTTGTTTTTACATGCAGGCCTTCAGAGCGTCGAAGTTTGCCTTTGCCTGTTTGGTTCGACCAGAAAGCAGTTGGTGGGCAATGCCCACCCTACGGCAGTTGATGTGATTACATTCACAAACACCGCCTTCATCGTAGCGACAACGGAGCGACTCGGCGATGTAACTTCCCACCTGCTCCCGCGTTCCCCGCCACCGAGGCAAGGGCTAAGCCCTTGCTAGGAATTCATCATGGCGGGTTGGGTGCCGGAATCCATGTGTTGTGTCATTTCGCCGGCGTGATAGCTGCTGCGGACGAATGGGCCGCTGGCGACCATGCGGAAGCCCAGTTTGCGGCACAGTTCGCCAATTTCGTCGAACTCTTCCGGTGGAACAAAACGATCGACGGGAAGATGGTCTGGAGTTGGCTGCAGGTATTGGCCAAGAGTAATAATGTCGCAACCGACGGCTCGCAGGTCGGCACACACATCCATCAACTCATCGCGCGTTTCCCCCAGTCCCAACATCAGACCGCTTTTCGTGGGCATATCCGGAGCTTCGTCCTTCACCTGCTTCAGCAGATCCAGCGTTCGCTGATATTCTGCGTTTCGGCGAACTCGATGATACAACCGCGGAACGGTTTCTGTGTTGTGGTTGAACACGTCCGGTCGCGATTGGATGACTCGACTGATAGCCGCTTTGTTGCCCATGAAGTCGGGCGTCAGCACTTCGACTTCGGCACCCGTTCGATTGCGAACAGCAAGCACGGTTTCGTACCAGTGTTCGGCACCGCCATCGGGCAGGTCGTCGCGAGTGACGGAAGTCAGCACGACATACTTCAGGCCCAGACGTTCGGCGGCTTCGGCCACGCGTTGAGGCTCATCCAATTCCAGAGGAGTGGTCTTGCCCTTCGGTACTGAACAGAAGCCGCAGGGACGCGTGCAGACGTTTCCGCCGATCATGAAGGTTGCTGTCTGCTGGCTCCAGCATTCAGACCGGTTGGGGCATTTGGCACTTTCGCAAACGGTTTCCAGTTTGAGGTCGGAAATAACGTCGTCTGTGTAAGCCATACCCGCTTGTGGCAATGGACGTTTCAACCACTTGGGTAGACGTCGCTTGGGTGGATCGGTCGAAAGTTCGATGATTGGTAGGTTTGTCATGAGTTCGATTGAAGACGCTGGGATCACGTCCCAGAGGAATTAAAGTTGTGTATAGATTTCAAAGAACAGTGCATTGAAATGGCACTAATCGTCGTCTTGAATTTTAACCTTGTGTCGACTTCTGGCCAAAAAAGGGTGACCTGTGTGAACATGATATTCAGGGTATCCAATTTGTTCGCACAAAGCCTGAATTAACGTTGAACGTACCTGAGGCATAATGGACGGTCGCACCCGTTCGGCGTTGAGTGAAGAAAGACGATCTCCCTTAAGCCCACGTCCGAACTGTTTTGCTTCGTCAATTCGGCCGCCGACATTCAGGAAAGCCCCGAAGCTTGTGACACCTTTATCAACGCCGATACCGATCTCACAAATTAATCCGTGTCGCCCCCAAACTCCATTGGGGTCGTCGTCCCGTCGATGAGCGACAACCTGAGAATCCTTGCAGGTTTCGATGATCGCGTCCTGAAGACGCCGCCGCAGTTCGTTTTCGTCGAATCCACATTCATCCAGCGAAACAACAACATAGATGGACAACTGGCCGGGCTGATGGAAAAACGTTCCACCGCTGCGACTAACGCGATAGGTTTTCAGGCAACGCGATTCCAGCTCTCGCTGGTCAGCTGGCAGATCCAGCAGGCTGGCGTTTTCGCCGATCGTAATCGACAGCGGGTGTTCGCAAATCAGAACCGCCGCACAAACTCGATTTTGCTGGCGTACTTCGTGAACCATCAACTTCTGCAGAGCGAGCACAGACGCAGTATCGACCATCCCCAACAGCCGAACTTCGGCTGATTCGACAGTGTTGTCTGTAAATGCTTCCCAATCGACAGTCACGGCACTTCTTCGCGAAACGGCCTCAAATACACGATCAGCCCCGAATTCTAACGTTCGCCCCACAACGGAACCATGTGTTTCAGCGGTTCCAGCAGATTCCGCCAGAAGTCGCAGCAAAGTTCCTGACGATAGTAAGAATAACGGGCAGCGGAGCAGTGGTCACCAAAGACGGACAGATTCAGGAATAGGGGTAGTCCTGCCTGAAATTGAACAGAATCGCTGTAAAACACTGGATTTCGAAACATACGGGTTGCAGCTTAAATCAGGTTTTGGCACCTTGTAAGGCAGAAAGTCGTGCACAAAATTGCATTCGTGAAGACTTTCCATGGCTGACGACCATGAATTATCAGTTGGTTAGGCCCATTAGCACTGCAGGCACCTCGGAGATTTCATCAATGAAAGTCGTATTGGAACTGCAGGACCAACCGTCCAACATCAAGAAAGTCACTGTCCGTCACGACATCGTGATCGGGCGAGGTGCCGACTGCAACCTCCGACTTTCTGCACCTCAGGTCAGCCGTCGCCACTGCTTTTTAAGAATCGGATCTGATGGAGCCTTCGTTTCAGATCTGGAAAGCAGCAACGGCACGTTCCTTAACGGAATACGACTTACATCCAGCAAGCGATACGAGCTGGAAAATGGAGCAGTGCTTTCCGTAGGTCCCGTAAAATTCATCGCTCGAGTTGAATCAGAAGTGTCCGCTGGCGAAATGCTGCAGGTCAACATCAGCGACGACCGGATCGAAGCGGAACTCATAGCCGGCAACTCGGACAACACTAAGGGATTGGGATCAGCAGCTTCCCCAGCTGATGGCTCGTCTATGAACTTCGCCATCGAACATGGTGGACCATCATCGTCAGGCGATGAGCCAACGGCCGACTATACTACCCCCGATTGCAGTGCGTCGAATCTGTTTGGAGCAGTCGATGAAGAAGCAACTCTGTCCGGCCATTCCGATGGCGCACTGCCTGTCATTGATAGCAACGGCTCCGACACAGTGTCAGCACTCAGCAACGACCTGTTGAATTTCAACTTCGACGAAGATGAAACAACAAAGCCGGATGCGATCGTTCCCAACAAAAACGTTGCGCCCGATGATGAGGACATGGAATCCGATCTTCGCAGCTTCCTAAACGGCCTTGAATAATCAGAACAGAATTTCGCTATGGATGGTCGTCTTCGCTCCTGTTTGATCAGCCTTCTGGGTCTCTGGACGACTATCGCCGGCTGTGGTCGCCCACCTGCTAAACCCGTTGAGGAAATCAACGCCAGAACCGACCTGCCTGAAGCTTCGCCAATTGCCATTGCCGACAACGACTGGCCCTGGTGGCGTGGAATTCATCGGAACAACACGGCGATCTGCGAGCATGCGGCAACGTCGTGGAGCGATTCAGAAAACGTTCTGTGGAAGACACCAATCGCTGGACGTGGACACGGAACGCCTTCAATTGTTGGCGACCGAATTTACCTGAGTACAGCAGATGAAGCCGCCGAAAAGCAGCTTGTCATCTGCCTGGATCGTGCCACCGGAAAGCAACTTTGGTCAACCGAAGTGCACTCCGCAGGCTTCGCAGCTCGCAGCGAAATGCACCCCAAAAGCACGCATGCCAATGCATCAGTCGCCTGCGACGGCCATTGCCTGTTTATCGGTTTCCTGAACAGCGAACACATTCACGCGACGTGCTTAAGCCTTGATGGCGAAATCCTGTGGCGTCAGGACCTGGGGTACTTCGGATCGAAATTTGGGTTTGCCCCATCACCCTGTATTGTTGGCGATCTGGTTGTTTTTGCAGCAGACAATCGTGGAGGTGGATTTATCGCCGCCTTGCATCGAGGTACTGGCGATATCGCATGGCGAAAGGCCCGCAACAACGTCGACACCTATTCCCCGGTTATTGCGGCAGACATTGAAGGTGAAACTCAGCTGTTGATCAGTGGCGATAACCGAGTTGCGGCCTACGACCCACAAACGGGCGATGAACTCTGGAGCTGCCCAGGAACCGCTGAAGCAACCTGCGGCTCCGTGGTATGGCACGGAAATCTTGTGTTCGCCAGCGGTGGATACCCCGATCGCCAAACGGTCTGTGTTGACGCAACAACGGGAACAAAGATTTGGGAAGACACCGTCAAGTGCTATGAACAGTCTATGCTGGTTGCGGGCGATCATCTGTATTGCGTCAACGACGACGGCATCGCGATGTGCCGCGACATCACCACAGGAAAAATGAAATGGCGACACCGTCTTAGTGGCTCAATCAGTGCATCACCGGTGCTGGTTGGAAATTTAATTTATGCCACCAACGAAGCTGGTACAACGTGGGTCTTTGAAGCAAACCCAGACAGCTATAAACAGGTTGCTCAAAATCAATTGGGTACAGAATCATTCGCCTCACTGGCAATCTGCAACGAACAGATCTTTGCACGCGTAGCAACAGGCAATGGCCCAAACCGCCAGGAATACGTCTACTGCATCAAATCGCGGGCCATCCACCCACATTGACACCCATGTCATTCCCGCGCAGGCGGGAACCCAAAGGCATTGCCGTGGCTGGATTCCCGCCTGCGCGGGAATGACGGATCGGACGCCGGTGATGTGGCACGGCGTTGGGCGAAGCCCTTGACGCCAGAGGCGTGGTATGTGGGAAACGGTGGGACGTTTGAAGCGCCGAGCCGCTCCGTTGTCGCTACGAAAAAGATGCGTGCACAGCCCGATTCATTTTGAGGAAGACTTTGAACGCGGCGATCATCCCGAGTACGACTTTACTGCGATCGGGACGTGGCGCCTGTCCAGAATTCAGCAAGGTTTTCTGCCGCTTGTTGGATCGCAAAATTCTGTTCAACTCGCTGGCGTGCTGAGTCCGCAAAAGCTGCCGCCAGACCCGGAACATCCAGTAACTGAGTGATCGCATCAGCCAGCTGATCAGGTTGATCCGGCTCAACCAAAATGGCGTCCTTGCCGCCTCGCAGCATTTCCTGAGTTCCACCCACGTTTGTGGCGACGATGGGCAGACCGCTGGCTGCTGCTTCCAGCAAGGTGCGACCGAATGGCTCCTGATGGCTGGCGTGCACCAGCATGTCGGCTGCATTCATCAGTTTGTTGATGTCGCTGCGATACCCGAGCATATGCAGACGGGACGGACGCCCTATCTCGTCGAATACCTGCCGAATCGCTGCCTCATAACGAATGCTTTCCGGCTTGGCAGAATGCCGCTCACCGGCAATCACCAAATGAATGTCGTCTCGCTGTTTCAACAACTGACAAACAGCCTGAGCCAGTACCAACTGCCCTTTGCGTAGGCAAATCTGTCCCACACACAACAACAACTTCTCGTGACGTGGCGCGTCAGCGATAACATTGTGAGCGCGACTGTTCAAATCGCGTTGCCGAAACGCCTGCAGATCGACGCCGTTGTAAATGCTGACACTTCGTTCCGGGTTCAGGCCTTGATCAACATGAAACTGTCGCGTCGCTTCAGAAACGGCAACCAAACGATCGTTTGCATTCAAATCTCGAATCACGGTTCGATTCAGCTTGATGATGTCTCGCAAATGACCGGTGCGTGGCACCTGCACATCTTCCGCCGATAGTTGGCCAATAAGCCTGGCCATCGACAAACTGTTACCATGAACCAGATCAGGGCCAGCAGCTCGAATCTGTTTCAACAGGTTTTCGTGCAGCACGGTCGCCGGAAACTTCTGCCCATGCTCGTCGCGAAAAGCGATGGGAAATATCGGGATGCCAAGGCGAAACAATTCAGCGGCCAGATCGCCTTCAGCAGACGCGATCGCGGAAAATTTATACGCCGCGTTCGTCTTAAGTGCGTTCATTATGGCCAACATGCTGCGTTCTCCACCGTTTAAGGTTGAGAACTCAAAGACGATGGCGATATGCGGCATAGCAGGCGTGGTTCTTCCACAGCGCTCTGTCGTTGTTGACCGAGCTTAATTCAGCAACCATTCGACGACACGCCAATCCATCCAGCGATTGTCGGGGTCAGTATTTTTGCGTCCGATAAATCCCAGGTGACCACCGGCTTCCGTCATGCACATGGTAATGTTGGGAGGCAGTTGTACGCTCTCCCACGGCTCACTGGACACCATCGGGTCGTCCTCCGCCACAAGAATTGCCGTGTGGACACGAATTTTTGAGATATGAGATTTGGCCGACGCCTCTGAGTAATAATGATCAGCCGAATCAAACCCAGACGCAGGCGCGGTATATAGCTCATCGAAATCGATTAGACGACGAGGTAGCCTTTTCGCATGTGCCAGTGGCAGGTCGTCACGCCATTGTGGAGTTCCAGCAAGCTGACTTACCAACTGCCGTGCAAAGTACCAGTCGTAACGTTGGCCGATGTTTGTCCGCTGCAGATATTCAACGCAGTGCTGCAGATCTATGGGAGGACAAACGGCAACGGCCCGAAACAGGCTAAGTGGCAACGATTCCGGATCATCACCAAGAAACCGCAACAATAAATTTGCGCTTAAGGAAAAACCCGCCACTGAAACAGGTGAACCAGGACAAAGTCTTTCCAGCATACGAATGGCAGCTTCCAGATCGCGAATTCGACCTGCGTGATAGGGATTCTTTGCCAACATCCGCCCTGCACCGCAACCACGGTGATCCATCCGAAACACGCGGACATTTCGCTGCAGCAACTTGGCAGCAGTGCGAACCATATAGCCGCTGTTATGGCAACCAGATAAACCGTGCATCAGTAACGCAACATGATCACCACGCGTCCAGCCGAGCGGCTGATCATCGTGCAATACTGCAAAATCGCCATCAGCGAAACGCAGCTTTCTTTGCACCGTGCCGGCAATACGTGGCCGCTTAGGCCGCAAAGACCCAACCAGTGTTTGCGCATGCGGATTGCGTAACCCAAACGCCGGACGAAACGCGGGCACGCCAGGTGGTGAATCCAGTGGCAGAACCAGTGGAGTCGAATCCGCGAGATTCAACTTCCTCACAGGATTGCCCGTGGCATCAACCAGGTCTGATTTGCCTTGCGGCTCCGTCATCTTGATAGCTCGCGGAAAAATTCCAAGGGTGTTGCACGCGAACGCGGATGTTCTCAGAACTGCGTACGTTTTGTCCAGTATGTTTTACTGCCAACAAATTTCTCATACGAATTCGGCAGGAAAATGAACGCACGAACGTCGTATTCTTCCTGATTTGTCGCCCACTTATGGCAATTTAGGGCAAGAAAGCTGTCGCAGCTGGCGCTTTTGGTAATCCAGGATTTCTGGGATAAACTCCGGGAAGGTCGTCTGCATACCAATCAGAAAAGACCTGGTTCCACTCAGCAAGCCTGGTCACCTTGATAAACGCAGCCCGTACGTGCTCTGAAGCAGGATGCCAGTCGGCGTATCTCATACCGAACTTCCGCAGTTGTTTGACGGCACGTTTTTCGGAATACACTTGCAGCCCGAAGTTAAAATGCGCCTGAATGACTTCCTTTTGCTGCCACACCGTCGGGGCAGCAGGAAGTGATTCACCTGCCAGCAATGCCTGAGCCTGAGAGAATATCCACGGGTTCCCAATAGCCCCTCGAGCTGCCGTGACGCCACTGACTCCTGTTTCGCGAAGCATGCGGACACAGTCTTCCGCACAAAACAGATCGCCGCTTCCCAGGATTGTGCGCCCAGGAAACTCAGCGCAAATCTGTTTTAGAAATCCCCAGTCGCTCGGGCCATCATAGCGTTGCATAACTGTTCGGCCGTGAACTGTCACCGCCGCGACTCCAGCGTCGAATGCTCCCGACAGGATTTCAAAAAACTGATCGCGGCTTTGCTGAGTATCATCGACGCCTCGCCGCATTTTCAAGGTCACCGGAACTTCCGCTGGAACTGCATCACGCACGCATTTAACAATCTTCAACGCCACGTCTGGCTGCCCCAGATGAAAGCCGCCTCGACAACGGCCCAGGACCTTCTTGACGGGGCAACCGAAATTGATGTCGATGACGTCGAATCCGGCATCAACAAGTCGGCAGGCTGCTGCGGGAAACTCATCCGGGACGGCTCCCATTAACTGAGCACCAGCCGGATGATCGTCTTCTGTGACCAGCAGAAAGTGTCGAGTGCGTTCGCGTTCTTTCAGTGAATTGACAAACGAATCGACCATCACTTCACAGATGGTATACGGTGCCCCCAAACGCCTTGCAATGGCGCGCATGGGCCAGTCGCTGTAGCCGCTCAAGGCGGCCTGCACGACCGGTAAGTGAAGTTTATAAGGGCCAATTTGAAGCATGCGGCAATCTTACCGAACAGCGAACAAATTGATGGTGATCGAAGTGACGTAGAATGTGAATTCCAGAAAGTCGATCCACGACCACTCGCGAATTTACGTCAAAAAACGAACAAACCCTGCTCCGACAAGATCTTCGGATGCAGGGTTTGTGTTGTCTGGAATCTTCAGCAACCAAATTGCTGAAGACTATTCTTCGTCTTCTTTGCGAGCCACGCTGTTCGCACCGGTAAATGCCGCCAACGCCAGCCCAATCATGGCGGCACTGTGAATTTCTTCAGCAGCGTCGACTTCATCAGAATTCGAGGCGGGAAGTGCGGTCTCCGCTGTGACCAGGTTTTTGGCAACGAATTCCAGTGCAGAAACAGCTTCCGCAGATTCATCCGCCGACCACCAATCAGCAGTGGCAAGTTCTTCCATTACGGAATCGACATCTACGGATTCTGAATCGTTCTCAACCTCAGCCACCACAGTTTTGACCTCAGCCTGCTCCACCGTCTTCATCGCGGCCACAACAGCAGCTGGATGAACGGTGATGCTGTACAGATCGTCTGACCATTCTACTGCTGGTTGCAGCGATGTCAGCATGGTGATCGCTTCAACGTTTAGTGAATCAGACTCAATGTCGTTTGACACGACAAAGAAGTCCAGCGGCTGGCTCCATGGGCCAGGCGTCCCATCTGTACTAAGACCACGAATCCACCAACGGAACGCGCCCGATGGCAGATTGGTTGTCGTTGAGTACTCCAGATTACCCGTGAATGGATCAAGCACCCCTGAAACGGTCTCGTTCAAGACAACTGGCTGACCTGTAACCCGCAAATTCTTCACCAGGATTTCGTAGGTTACTGCTGACGAAATCGGCGACCAGATAAAGGTCGGTGAATTATCAGTACCCGCAATCGTATCAATTGCCAGTGGAGCATTGCCAACCGTAGCATTGACTGAGAAGTCCGTCACCTGACTCCACTGAGAAGCGTTGCCAGATGCGTCAAATCCCCGCACCCATGCTCGGAAGTTGCCGTTTTGCAGTGGCAAAGTTGGCGTGTACGTGGTTGCTGTCAGGTTTGGCTCATAGATAACTTTGGAGACGCCAGTGGTTGCATTATTCACCCACAGTTCATAGCGAACATATTCTGGCACGCCCGTCCAGGTGAAGACTGGCGTATTGGTGACGTTCACTCCATTTCCGGTGGCGATTGGCGATGTCATCACTGGAATTGGCACAAAGAAGGTCTCACTGCTGCTCCAGGCCCCAGCCTGACCATCTTCATTGAAGGCTCGCACCCACCAGCGATACGTTGCGTTTTTCAAAACAATCGTAGGGTCGGTGTAGTAGATCGATGCCGCACCAACAACATGAGCGACGTTATCGCTGTAGATAAACCGTGGAATCTGCAGAGTGCTGTTGTTTACCCAAATTTCATAGTGATCAGCTCCATCAAACGCCTGCCAATTGAAGATCGGAGTCCGGTCTGTTGTGTTGGCTCCGCCGATTGGCGAGATCAAAGTTGGTCCACTGCGTAGGTCTTTTGTAAAGTCGTACGCCGCACTCCAAAGTCCGGCTTCACCATCGTTGGCAACAGCACGCACCCACACTCGAAACAACCCATTGCCGATTGCTGTAGGCAAAGTGTACTCAGTCGAGTTAACAAAAACGTTGGTCACCAATCGCGTGCCCGTGATTGCGACGCCGTTGACATCTGTACCGCTGACTTGAGACAACCACAATTCATAGGTCGGAGCCCCAACGTCGGTCCAGGTAATCGTTGGAGTACTGTCGATGGTTACGCGAGTACCGAACGCAGGTCCTGTGATGGCCGGTTTCACAACTGTAAACTGATTGCCAATGCTCCAGTCTCCTGCGTTGCCACTGGCATCGAACGCCCGAACCCAGACACGGTAATAGCCTTCGCCCAGCTTCGTTGATGACTCGTAATCAGCAAGGCCAGTGCCTGGAATCAACGCCTGACCAGCATCAATAAACTTGTCGTTAATGACGATGCCAACAGTTTTTCTGCGGTCCGTTGAATCCAGCTGGGAGACATAGATTTCATAACGAGCTGCGTCAGGAATTGCTGAAAACGTGAACGCTGGTGTCGTGTCGAATTCGACATCAAAGTTCAGCGGATTCGTCAGGCTGATGCGAATGACTTCGAACTGATAGACATCGCTGGTTGCTGTCCCACTGGCGTTGGATGCGGTGACAGTAACCGTATAGATCCCCGGTGCCAGACTGACGGTTGTGTAACTTGTGGTTGTCAGCCCGCTGGCTGAATCAACAACCACCCCGCTGGAATTCCTGACTTCCAAAGAGAACGTTCCGGTTCCGGCAACCCACTTGATTGTCGGTGTCAGATCACTTGTGCCTCCGGAAAATGGAGCAATGATTGTTGGTGGCGATGGAACGTTGACGGAAATCACAATCGTCTGAATATCTGTCGCACCCGTATTGTCTGTCACTCGCAATCCAACTGTACGCGAACCCAGTGTTGGATATGCGTGAGTGGTTGTGATTCCGGTTTGCTCCACATTAAACGTGATTCCGTCGTAGTCGAAGTCCCATTCGTAAGTAACGATACGACCTGTTCCGGGTTCCAGAGTGTGCGTGGAGTTGGAAGCATCAAAGTTAACGAATTCACCGACACCAGCTGGATTCGGCGTGGCCAGAATAATGGCCACTGGCTGACTCACGAAGAACTCTGTCGCTCCGATATCAATACTGAACACGCCATCCTGGTTACCTTCGACAAGTCGAGGTGATCCCACCTGGTCGGTCGATGTCAATACAGCCGCTGTCGTGATACCACGTTCAGACGCGTATAGCGAAGTGCTTCCGGCGTCGATGGCAAAACTGTCTGCCGCAAGCGAGTGAGCCCACGTACCGTTTGTACCAATCGCAATTGCATTTAAGCCAGCATCTGTAACGCCATCTGTGAAATCGGCAGCCACGTCGGTGGATGCCAGAAACGCGGTCGCAGGCGCGACCGTCAGTTTGCCAATGAAGTTGTAGCCCAGCGAAGTGATGCCGCGAGCAAGGTCAGGAAACACGGGCGCTGTATTGCGATCGACAATCGTGTTACCGATGCGGAACGAGCCGCTGGTTTCCTGATACAAACCGCCACCTTCTGCATTGGCTGAGTTGAACGCAATTGTTGAATTCAATGCATAGACCGAACCAGCCCCCTGTGCAGGAGAGATGGTGGTGTTGACTGCAGTCGACAACAATTCGTTGTAAATACCGCCACCGCGAGACACGGCGAAGTTGGAAGAAACCGTTGAATTCACCAACGAAACGCTGCCATGATTGAAAACGCCGCCTCCGCGAGATCCGGCGGTATTCATCGAAATCGAAGAGCGAGTGGAAACGACGTTTCCGACGTTATAGATACCACCGCCCTGATTGTAGGCTTCGTTGTTGATGATGTTTACGTTAGTCAGGGTGACGGAACCAACCGCAGACGCAGATACTCCACCCGAAGTTGACGTTCCTTCAATAAGAATTCCTGCTCCATCGAAGGCTTCACCGCCTCGAACAGTCAGGTTCTCCAGAATCAGCTCAACGCCCGGATAAACATGGAACACGCGGTCTAACTGGCTGGCATCAATCACGGTATCCAGTGCCGTCGCACCCATACCTCGAATTGTCAGCTTCTCGCGAATGTCAAGGTCACCCGTTTTTGCATCGTCTTCAAACCGCCCTGCCAGGGAGAATGTGTACAAACCGGCCTGCAGCTGAATCACATCAGGACCAAAGTTCGCGTTGGCTTCCATCACAGCAGCTCTCAACGTGCGATTACCTGCAGCATCAGCCGCAAGCATGTCGCCCGGTAGATTGTCAACTGTATCCAATGTCGACGTGACTGTGTTGTTGACAGTCCACGCCTGCGAGTCATCGCCACCCGGCTTCAACGTAGCGAAGTCACTATCCACAATATTGGATGTGGCATAGTTGATCGAAAACACATAGTTGCCCGCTTCACCAGTCAGCGGAGCAAGATTGGTGATTTCGAATGTCTGGAAGTCGACTGGGCTGATGATGATCCCACTCAGATCCAAAACGGTACCATTGCGGGTTAGTTTGAAGTCTGTGCGATCAACCTGAGTCACATCTTCACTGAACGTAACCGTGAGAGTGTTTAGAGACGTGCTGATTGTGCTGGGCACAACGTCCGAAATGCTTTCGACAAACGGATCCTGATCCAGAATGGACGCGGCCGCAGTCTGACCGGGACTTGTGGCCGTCACAATAATCGGCGGTGGTTCTATCACGCTGCTGGCAAGAACCGGGTTCGTTCCGGCAGGAGCATCAATCGACAAAGAGTAACTTCTGGTTGTTCCATAGACGAACGACTTGCCGCCAACCGTCACACCTGTGCTGGCCGTCAGGTTGGAACTTTCCGTGCTCAATACCTCGATGATATAGGTCGTTGCCTGCTTGGCAGCAACCTGAATGAACGAACTGGCACCAGGGCTGACGGTCGTGTACTGAGGAATTCCGTTCAATGCGACAAGTGGAACTTCTTCCGTATCGGACTGAGGAACGACTTCATAGATCATGAATCGAACCGAATCGCCACCTGTATCAAGTACGCCCAGGTTGATATTCAGCAGTTGAGCAGCACCTGAAGCAAACGACTGCGATGTCGTGAACTTATAATAGTCACGATCGCCCTTGCGTTCGATCGTCAAAATTCCGGGTTGAGACGAACTTGTGGTCAATGCGTTAACACTGAAGCCCGCGCCCTGAACAACGCCAAGATCGGTTGCCCCAAGGAAGCTGTCGTTTTCTTCAAGTCCATCCGCCTGAATCGGATCCTGATTGACACCAACGTTGAAGATGTCACCGCGAACCAGAGAGTAAGGAGTCAAACCGGTAAAGTTGGACGTATTGCGTCCGGTGTCCCACTGGAATGAGTAACGCTGATCAACACCGCCGTCGCCTACATGGAGGGTATTCAACAGATCGACTGTATCTTCGAACGTCGAAAAGCCCTGCACAGTGCTGGTCTGTCCGAAATTGTTGAAGTCATAGTCAGACTCAACTCGCCAAGTCGGGGTGCCGTGACCTTCGAAGCTGAAGTCAAACCCTGACCCTTGGTAAGCGATGCTGGGTACGCCACCAACTGTGTCAAAGAAGCCCAGCGTTCGAGTCGCATTTCTGGCTCGGGTAGTGTTGGTGAAAAACCCACCTGGTGTCAACGTCGGAGCACCATGCGCATGGTTGTTGGGAGGGCTATTTGTGCGATTGATGTGTCGAGACTTGAAATAATCTTCATCGTTATCAATGAACGCAAACCCGTTGGTCACGTCCAGCGAGTTCCCTGTATTTTCTCGAAACACAAGGTCGAGTCTGGCTAAAGGATCTCGATAGCCCTGGTCCCATCTAATAAACGCCGGATGCCCACTCGTATCATCATCGAAGAGTCCTTGCGTCTGAGGAGGAATCACGCTCACAAACGAGTCCAGGAACACGCTCGCACCGAAGTTACCGTTGAACGTGTTCTTCCAGACTTCCGCATCAATACCTGATTCGCCCAATTCCAATTCCGGAATGGCAAAATCAAGCGTACCGACAGAACCTGCGGTTCCAACTCGGATCACCAGGCCACCTAATGTGCCGGTGACCTGACGATAATTGTGCGTCCAGTCCGCATTTCGAACTCCGGTCGAATCACGAGCATCATTCGAATCCGGGATCGGCACTGTGGACGTGCTGGTCTGGTTGCCGTTATCCAGGATGTTGTTTTCCTGAACTCGCAGTTCAATATTGGGAGTCCGCAAACCGCTTTCCGTGATTGAGGCAAACAGCACATCATTCGGCCCGAACTGTGTCTGGAAGTGTGATATCGTGTTCATGACGTAGACGCCGGAAAGCGTGTTGGTCAGAATCTCGTTGTTGTTGAGCGTAATTCGTGAGTCTTCGCTGACACGATTTAAAATATCAATGCCACGACCGCCGTTGCTCTCAATTCGTGATTCGGCAACATGCAGTGAGCTGATGTCTGTCGGGTTGGTTATGAACTGACCACCGCCCTGAATGGATGGAATGCGAAGAATGCTGTCGGCCAGATATTCGATGCCGTCGCCTCGGTTACCACTGATAATTGCATTGGTGATGCTGACGTCAACGTCACTGGCAACTTCATAACCGTGCTCAACGTTACCGCCTTCAAGGAAGACGTCATGCCCAATATCGATACCGTCTCCGCCGTTGTTGCGGAAGAAGTTCGAATCTGCTTCGATCGTTCGACGACGTCCCAGGTTGTGCAGATAAGTACCAACATTCTGCGTGATCTTCAGACCGTCTCCACCTGTGTTGACCCTGGCGACGCCTGTCACGGCCGGATCAGTGAACCCGTTGCGATCGAAGATGTTGGCAAACTCAGACGTTGTCGTTCCGTTACCAAAGACGGCTGAAACGCCCTGCCCCAAAATCGCTCCATTGTGCCAGTTACCGACAAACTGATTGCCAATCGCCATCACATCAATATCTGAACCGCCAACTCGAGTCTGAAAGAATGAGTCCTTGTCGTCGATGGACACAATTCGCAGACCATCTTCGTGGTTACCATTAAACAGGCTGCTTGTGAGCACAATTGAAGCAAATGCGGCTCCATGGCTTCTAAGACCGGTCAGCGTATTCTGCACGAATTCCACGTCAGTAAACGAAGCCGCCATTCGCAAGGTGTCTCGTTCGTCAAACGCATCAACGCTGAACCCGTCACCGATGTTACCCGAGATTCGGGAGTCCGTTGCATTGAAGACAATTTCAACTTCTTCAAAGCCAAAGACACCAATTCCCCCAGCCGCTCCCGCGTTGCCGGCAAAGTTGGCTCCACCTTCGTGACCCGTGAAGTTGCCAGCCGCATCGTTAGGATGGAAGCCGTTGTTGCGAGGCGTGTGACCATTACCCAGCACGTCGTTTGTGTCGAAATTCACTTCGATTCGAGCGGCAGCCTGCACGTCAATACGCACACCATATTCTGCATTGTAGTTGATGTCGTTCCGGCGAATATTGAAGTCCAGCCGGTCGTCCACTGAGTTTTCTGCGTACAAGTCGAAACCGTCGCCGCCGTTATTTGTGACGGCATTATCTTCAAAGACAACTGCATTCAGCGAACCGTTTTCCGTTCGAACAAAGTGGAACCCGTCCTCTGCATTGTTAACAAAGAAGTTCTTAACGACTTCAAGATCCTGAATCTTTGTACGTTGAGTCAGATTGAAGGATAAACCGTTTCCTTCGTTGCCTTCATTATCAACACCAATCGTGTTGTTCTCAATCAGTGATTCAACCAGCAATGAGTTCGCATCGACGGCAAACCGATCGCTGTTTAGGGAAACGTAAATACCGTCTCCAGCCCAGCCAGTTGTGGTGTCGTTGTCATCCAGGTTGCGAGTAATACGGTTGCCCTGAATTTCGAACGAACCTGTGGCGAGGTCCAGCACCTCGATAACGATTCCAGCTTCGCCGTTGTTATCAATCAAATTTCCATCAAGCGGAATGCCGGTTACAGCAGACGTGTTCACCACATCTGAACCGATGTTGACGTTGAAACTAACATCCTGAGGCCCAGGAATCGCGAGTGGATCCGTAGTGCTAAGCGGCAATGTTTCGCCAACACCATAGCTGTGAGATTCAATATGAACCCCCTTGGCAATATTGCTGACAATGGTGTTACTTAGAATGTCACCGCGGAATGTGGTTCCTGTATCCAGATTGACATAGATACCAGCTTTTCCGTTGCCCGTGATAGCGTTGCCGGAAATCTGTTGAGGCAACTTGTCACCAGTAAAGGTTGCTTCCTCAATAGCCGTCCAGTAACCCGTGCCAGGATTGTAAATTCCGCTGCCCCTGGACCCCTGAAGTGCGAATGTGTCTGCGGTCAGGCGAGTCACGCGGAACGTGCCGTTGGCCGCAGCGTTTCCACCAACTCGAGCAATACGAATCTCGTCGCCGGAATTTAAACCGTGCGCCAAAGATGTGATGACGATCTCGCCGTTAAGCGGGTTTGTCGCCCCCGTAATAATGTTCTTCGTCCACTGAGCCAACCCCTCGCTCACGTTGTAAGTTCCGACCGCGTTTGCTCCATCCAAAGAAAACGTGTTACTGTCAATCACGGTAACTTTGAAATCGCCGTCAAGCAGTGTCCCGGTCGCTCCCGTAATTCGCACACGATCACCGGACGACAGGCCATGCGCCACGGAAGTCAGTTGAACGTCGCCACCACCAAGAGGGTTGACGATCGTGGTGATTCGCCCTTCTGGTTCCGTAGCTTTAAGATCGATTGTCACCAAACCCTGAGCCGGTCCCTGTGGAACCCCGGCGATAACTCCGCCCTGAAAATCTGGAACATACCAGGCTCCACCAGCGTTGTAATTAATGCCAGTTGCCAGGCCGTTGACACCATCCAATGAGAACGTATTGTTGCTTAGCCGAGTAACGGTATGAATACCGTTGCCCGGATGGTTAATGGATGGATTCGCATTGGTCATCCCTTGAATGACAATCACATCACCAGTTTGAAGCTGATGATTTGTGGATGTGATGACAACTGGATTTCCGTCAAATGCTTCCTCAACGACACCGCTGCGAGAAACCACTGGCTGAAACAACACCCCGTGGCCACTATTGCCACCGATTGTATTGTCGTTGATTGCACCTTCGAAGTTACTGTCAGACAGGTCAAAGTGAATCCCGTCCTGTCCGCCGGAAGTGATCACGTTTTCAGTGATCAAACCAGTGATGTCGCTCTGGTTGCTCGCATCAAACACAATTCCGTGACCAGCAACACCGGTAATTGTGTTATTGAAAATTTCGGTGTTTGTTAAAGTCGAATTATCAAGATTCAAACTCACACCATGCACGTTTGCCGCTGCACCAGCTCCTCTGGCAAATACAGACGCATTGAAGATGCCAGCATCACCAACCATGGTACCGGCAACCTGCTTCGGCGCATTTCCTGTGTTACCGGCACTGAAGTTGAACTGAACCAAAGCACCAATTAAGTCATTACCGAAAATTGGTGCCGAAATTGGTGGATCGCCAAGTACCGCAGGAGCTCGGTCGACGTCAATTACAAACAACAGTGTTTCACCGGGAGTAAAGCCCGTCACATCGACAGTCAGAACCTGGTTGTTACTGCTGAGCGTCGCTGTCGTTTCAGCCTGAGTGACAGCCGATCCATTCACCACAGTGAATGGCTGGCCATCCAGACTTGTATCAAAGACCAGGCCCAGTGGACGCAGGTCCAGGGTAAACTCTTGCAGCAGCTCGCCATCGATACCGTTGTTTCGCAGCTCAAACGGCTGTACGAACGTATCACCGCTGGATCGAAAATAAACATCTGCCCCCGGTTCGTTTCCGATCACGTTGTTCGCAATCGTCAAACCGTCTGTTGGGGAATCGCTGATGTTGACCTGAACGGCATCTTTGTTCAGAGCCTGAATCTGACGGTTGTTTATGATCTGAAAATCGTCTGCCTTTGATCCGGCAGATACCGTCAGCCTTACCCCTTCAAGATTTGCCGGAGCAACAATTTCGTTTTCAGTAATGATCCCGTGACCAATGGTGGAACCATTGATCGCCGCTATGTAAACCGTCGGACTGATACTGTCTTCAACTGTCAGACCGTACGAATCTGTATTGTCCAGGGAAATGTCAATGCCCGAACCTGTCCCGGCAATCGACACGTCTTCGATCGCAATCGTGCGGTTGCCCGTGACGTTTGTAAGGTTAATGTCGATCGCAGTTCCGTTGAATGCAGTCACATTCACGGTCTCAATTGCCAAACGTTCCAGCGGAATGTTGGACAAGTTGATCGAAATGGCGTCAGTGTTGGACGCCAGATTAATGCTCTCAATCACCAACGAATCGTTGGTTCCCAACGTTGAGTTGGTGATGATCAGATGACCATTCGCATCAACAAAGTCGTCGATGTTGTTGTTGTTGATCACCAGAGCAGTCAAAAGCGTTCGGCTTTCGAGAACCTCAGATTCTGATGTGCGACGGCGAGAAAATCCCGAACGACGGCCCGAAGCTCGTGTTCCGCTTGGAGATTTGAACAAATGTCGTTTTGCCGCTGTCAGCCAGGTGTTGAGAAGCATGCTCTAAGTCCAACAATAAGTCTGAAAAGACTGGATAAGTGTTCAGGCTGGGATTTCACAGCGCTGAAGGCGCACCGGGATCGCTTTAAATAGGATCTACCCATTTCATACGGTCGGTTTATACCGCATTTTCTGTTTAGAAATTCTGAGGGTGTCTGCCCGCATTAAGGTGAAAGGCAATCAGAAGACGTTACCAAGACCCCTTTCCAACAGGACGACACCGCAAATCTACTGGATCCGCCGAACCATTGGGCGGTTTGTATCATTTCAAACGTTTACAACAAACAGCGAGGAAAATGCCTCAAGCAAACCCACAAACAGACGTAAACCATTAATCATAAATGACTTATGCGTTATTAAAAAATATTGAAACAAATCATGTCCGGCTACAAAGCCCTGCTGCGATTAACCGTTTGGCCGGCAATCCACCTGCAGCCAAAGACGTTCAAGAACACGGTCGTCCGGCTAGTGCGGAGCCGAGTTGAAGACGTCGGGGCAATGATTTCACTCCATGAACCGTTAGCACCGCCCCATGTTTCTCAGCTCGCCCGCACTTTTTTATGAGCCATCCTCAGCACGAAGATCAACCATTCCGTTCAATGTTGGTCGAGAAACTTGAATCGAAGTGCGTGAGACTACTGAAAAAGTAGCCCAAACCTGGACGCCTCTCGTATAAAATCGATGTGTTCGAGGTCGCGTTAGCCAGAAGCTGGGCAAGTCGTCGCACCAAAACCCCAGACACCACTAAAGCTCTCGTACTTCCCATTTAACGCATACGGCCCACTCCCAGAAGCAGGATGCACAACGGATCGAGGTTTCTGGCATGGCCTTGCCAGTCCGGCATCGCAGGAAACAAGCCGCAGAATCCGCCGGAAACCGGTTTCGGCTTTCCGATCTTGCCGCTTTTTGCTAAACCACCCCTTGTAAGGATATCCAACATGGAAGTGGTGCTATGGACTTAATACTCGGATTGGTTTTCTTTCTGAGCCTAATGTTTCTGGCGATGATTTTTGGCGACCGCCTGAGTTTGTTCGGCGTCGTGGATGGTCGTTGGATGACGGCCCCGTTCGATCTTGTCACCTATATGTGGGACATGATCTGCGAAGCCACCGATCGCGTTTGGTGCTTTGTCTTCGATCATGTGTGGTGGGTGACAGCGACGCTTGCTGGCGCAGTTGGGCTATTGTTGATCGCGCTAATTCTAGTCAGCGGTCTCTCCAACGAAGCACAGGCCGTTCGCCAGGACGAACGCGCGCTCATGCACACAGGCAGTGTGCTGGATGACGTTCCTGAATTGAACCCTCGAAACATTCTGCAGACAAAGTTCGTTCTGGAAACGGATTCAGACAAAGTATCTCACCTGGTCCACCAGGTTCCGTCAGCACTCTACCGCTTTCCGGCACCTCCGATTGTCCAGGAACAGATCGCCTCAGAACTGCCGCTTAATCCTCGACCTCCCGTGATCAACATGCGCCCACTGGATCTCGAACCTCGAACAACTCCGGAATTCAACTACCCTGCTGCACGCTTAAATATGTCTGTTGAACCATTTCTTGAACGAGTCGGACATCGGATACGATCGCCGAAAATCGATCAACTGATTCAACAAACAGTGCTTGCACTGCGTGGCGATCAATGGCAAACGTTCAGCGATACTCAAAGTATGACTCGCAATTCCTCGTTGGCTCCGCCGCTGAACGAAGACAGCGAATTCGCGGTTGAAGATCTTTATTCACAGGTCAAGGTCATCCCAGGCAGTTTGGTTTCTTCCAACAATCTGAAGGTTGAAAAATCTGTACCCACTTCCAATTCGTCAGGAAGCTTCGAAATTCAGATCCGCGTGACGAACGAGGGGCGCGATCGAGTCAGCGGCTTGATTGTTCGAGAACTTCTGCCACGAACAGGAGCCGTCCAAACCATGGTGCCGCGTGGAGCCTATCGTGATGGCGTCGCGATTTGGCTGCTGGATACGCTTGAACCTCTGCAGGCGGTTGTTTTGACTCTGCAGGTCGCCACGGGTAACGCTCAGGAATTTCTGTCGTACACAGAAGTATCCGCAATCTCGGCTGTTTCGTCGCGATCAAGAATCACTCCCAGAGACCGTCCATTGCCGCCCGTAGAAACGCCTCTGCCCACACCACGGCCGGAAGTGCGACTGCCCAACGTTAAACTGACTCTTGAGAATCCTCCACCAGAAGTCAAGGTGGACGAATCTGTTGATGTTTACTTCACCGTCGAAAACATTGGCAATGCTCCCGCAGAAGGCGTGTTGTTGCGAATTGATGTGCCATTCGGACTAAGTCACTGGCTGCTGAAAGACGACGACCAGGACCGGCGAGTTGATTCCAGCGTTCGCCTTTTAGAGGTAGGCGAACGCCGCCGAATGAAACTGACTGTGCGACCGCTGACTCGTGGACGGCACTTCGCCACTGCTGAACTGGCTTTGGGTGACCAGCAACTGGACGTTCAGCACTTTGAAATCGTTGCCTCCGATCTGCCAGGGACAGACACACCTGGCCCAGCCCCGCGACCAACGCCGCAACCCGACTTTCGATAGCACGCCGCCTTCACGGAAATCCCGCAACGAAGCCTCCCGCCGGATTCCTGGAGCGTCTCAACAACTGCTGCGCAAGACGTGTAGCCGTACAGGGACATCTTAAAACCGACGCAATTGCTGCAAACTGGCTGGCATTTTTGCTGGTTCGCAGAAAACAGCTCAAAAACTGCGAATCCACATCCAGTTAAGATTGTTGAAGACAACAACCGCCGGCGTTACGGCTGGTTTGACGTTTTCCATCGATTCCTGATTCAGGGGCAGAATTCCATGCAGGTCACCCGACTACTGTGCGTTTTTTCTGTTCTGGCCACCAGCGCCGTTGCACAAGATCTCCCCACACCAACGGAAACCGCCAGCGCCATCGATCAGTTGATTCTGGACGGTGAAGGTCAAGAAGTTCAACTGGTTGACGACGCAACATTTCTGCGTCGAACATCGCTGGATCTGATTGGACGTCCGGCAACGCCCGGTGAAATCACAAGGTTCGGCCTTGATCCGTCACCCGACAAACGCCATGCCCTGGTCAACCGCCTGCTGGCTAGTGATGAATATGGCATCAATTGGAGCCGTTATTGGCGAGACACAATTTTTCTGCGAGCCACCAACGTTCGAGCGGACATCGTGCGAAACGATTTCGAAGAATGGATGGCTTCCAGCCTGGCCAAAAATCGTTCATGGGACAAAATCACCACCGACCTGCTGACAGCCATTGGTCCAGTTAACGGTGATGGTTCCACGGCATTAATCTTTGCTCACGAAGGCCAGCCTGAAGAAATTGCGGCAGAAGCGTCGCGGCTGTTTCTGGGAATCCAGATTCAGTGCGCGAACTGTCACAATCACCCGTGGGATCAGTGGAAGCGAGAACAGTTTCACGAATTGGCAGCGTTCTTTCCAAGAGTCAGCGTTCGTCGAGACCGCAGCTCAGACAACATGTTCGACTATGAAATTGCATCCGTCGATCGTGACCGAACTCAACGCCCCGGCATGTCGCAGTTTCTGCTGACCCGGCTGGATCGCAACCGAGACAAATTCATATCGGAAGCCGAAGCAAAGAATTCGCCGCTGGCTCGCATCTTTCAGAGCCAGGCACAAACAACGATCGACAAAAACGAAGACGGACGGCTGTCAATTGAAGAAATCATGACAGCTCAACCTCAGGACAATAATCGCCCCGGACAAGGTGCAACAGAACACTATATGCCCAATCTGGCAGATCCCGGTTCCGATGGCGACATTGTCAATCCGGCCTTCTTTCTAACAGGCACCGCGATAAGAAAAGGCCAGTCAGACCTTGAACGTCGCAACGCAGCGGCAAACCTGATCACTGCACGCAGCAACCCATGGTTTGCTAAAGCGATCGTGAATCGGCTTTGGTCCGAATTGACCTCAACAGCATTCTATACACCTATCGACGACATCGGCCCCGATCGAACAGCTGAACATGAAGCAGCGTTGGAACGACTGGCCACTGACTTCACCGACAACAACTATGATCTAAAATGGCTGATGACCACCATCACTCAGACAAAAATCTATCAGCGAACAATCAACACGGATGTCGAAGGGTTCGTTCGGCTGGAACCGACGCGATTAAGATCAGATCAGTTGTACGACACGCTTTGCCAAACACTAAATGTTTCCGGCCTGCCTTTACAATTTATGGGGCGACCTACACCGGGAATGCGACGCGGCGGTGACCAGGGAAGACTTCAGTTTGCAACAACTTTCGGATTTGACCCGTCCACACCGAAAAACGATTTAACGGGAGCAATTCCGGAAGCACTGTTTCTCATGAATTCGCCGCAGGTGAACAACTTCATCAAGGCCGATACCCAGAACAGCCTGATTGCTCGAATTTCGCGGCAGGTCATCAGTGACGAAGAAGTGATTCGCGAATTGTACTTGAACACCGTCGGACGTGAACCAACCTCAAAAGAATTGGCTGTCTGCATAAGCTACCTCAACAATTCATCAAATCGCAAAGAAGGATTTGAAGATGTGTTGTGGTCGTTGCTGAATTCCAGCGAATTCCAAAGTCGAAATTAGTCATCTTCGCGGCGTAAAGCACCAGTAATAATGCGACTCACGCCAGGCAGCAATGCGGGCGGGTCGGGGTTGAGCGGAATCGGACTTCCGTTTTTCTTGCAGGCTTCGGTTGTACGACCTGCTCAACCCCAACCCACCCGCATTGCGGACTCGCTTATTACAATCAGGATTGTCATCACTGGCAAGCCTGCAAAGGTCAGGTTCAGAATCGATACACGGTCGCAAACCAGTTCGGAAAAGTTCGGGACAGAAATCATGGCAAACCATATTTTTGATGAAGTGCATCTTTCCAGACGCACCGCGACTCGACGACGTTTTTTGCAAACCGTTTCTGCAGGAGCGATTGCTTCATGCGGCCTGGGGTTCCGCGATCTCATGGCCGTGGAAGCGGAAAACCTGCGAAAGCGTGGCAAAGCGATGATCCTGCTGTGGATGCAGGGTGGCCCCAGTCAGTTCGAAACGTTCGATCCGAAACCAGGCATCGAAAACGGCGGACCAACAGAAGCCATTCAAACCAGCGCCAGCGGAATTCAGATTGCCGACAACTTCCCCAACGTTGCTCGCATCATGAATGATGTCGCTTTAATTCGGTCCATGACAAACAAGGAAGGCAGTCATCCCAGAGCCACCTATCAAATGCACACCGGATACGTGCCATCCGGCAGCGTGAAACATCCATCACTGGCATCAGGAATCGTACAGCAGATTGGCAACATCGAAAGCGAACTGCCATCGTTTGTTTCTATCGGCAACACTCAGGGCGCGGGTTTTCTGGGAATGGATTACGAACCTTTTGTGGTCAACAATCCAGGTCAGATTCCGTCCAATGTCGCAATTCCCGTTCAGCAGCAACGCTTTGACCGACGCATGGGATTGCTCGGCAAGCTGGAATCCGAATACGCGGCCGCAGGTGCTGACCAATTGGTGGCCACTCATCAATCGCTGTACCAAAAATCCAGCCGACTTGTGCTGAGCCCTTCCGTTTCCACGTTCGACACGTCTGAAGAACCCCAAAAGGTTCGCGACAGCTATGGCGACAGCAATTTCGGACGCGGGTGTCTGTTGGCGCGTCGATTGGTTGAACAGGGTGTCACGTTTGTCGAAGTGCGATCCAGCACCTGGGACACGCATCAGGATAACTTTGAGCGATCTGCCAGCAATGCTGCCGAGGTCGATCCGGCGACAGCAGCGCTAATCACAGATCTTAAAGATCGCGGCATGTTGGATGACACGTTGGTTGTCTGGATGGGCGAATTCGGCCGCACTCCTAAAATTAATGCACGCACTGGGCGAGATCACTATCCACGAGTCTTCAGCATGGCTATGGCCGGTGGAGGAATCGTAGGCGGACAAGTTTATGGTTCTTCAACCGCAGACGGCTCCGCCATCAACGAAAATCCAGTAACCGTGCAGGACCTGTTTCAAACAGTTTGTAAGTCCATGGGCGTTAACGCCAACCACGAAAATCTGAGCCCACTGGGGCGACCAATGAAAATCGTCGACGGCGGTTCAGTAATTCCAGGGCTGCTGCGAACCTAACAAGGGCTTCGCCCTTGCCCCAGTGGCGTGGTAGGCGGCAAGACGTAGGACGCGTTAATCGCCGAGCCGCTCCGTTGTCGCTATGAAAATCATGTGCGCATCATTTCGAGTTAGACTCTAACGAGGCGGTGCCTCAGACCATTCGAGCTGCCGCTCGGAAACGCGACTACGTCGCTCTGAAAACTTGACTCAACATGAACAAGTTCGCGGCGATAACAAGTCTAACCGCAAAGTATGGATTCAGACAGAAAACGTGTATTAAGCTCCGCTTCGATCAACACGTCCCTGAATCAATGTGTCACCGGAAAATGATCGGACGCTGACATTTTGCAGCGTCGCCAGTGCAGGAATCTGCTCAAGACCTTCGCCGCCAACTGGCGACATCGCATTTAAGCCGCCGACGATCTTTGGTGCCACAAAGACGTGAACTTCGTCCACCAGGTTTGCATCGAAGAACGAGCCCAGCAGACCGCCCCCCGCTTCAACAAGCACGTTGGTGCATTTTCGCCGACCAAGTTCCGCCAACAAATCGGCCGCTCGCTCGCTGCGACTGCCCCCTTGAGCTGCGTGAATTTCAACGCCCAGCTTAGACAGCTTCATCAGGTTGAGGTTACCTGCGTGTTCTTCCGCCACCGAAATCAATAGTGCTGCCTGATCCAGCGTTCTCAAAAGCTGGCAGCCATCGGTCACAGACGAACCGTCTGAATCCACCACAACCCGCAGTGCGTGCCGCGTACCTTCCGGGCGAGCTGTCAACATTGGATTATCCGCTCGAACGGTGCCAGCGCCGGTCACGATCGCATCCATTCGCCCTCGCAATTCATGCACATAGGCTCTGGATTCCTCATTGGAAATCCACTTGGAATGTCCGGTTCGCGACGCGATGCGTCCATCCAGCGTCATTGCCCACTTGGCATGCACCCACGGCAATCGCTGCAGCATCAGCTTTCGAAATGGAGCAATCAGTTGCTCTGATTCACTTTCGCACAGCCCGACAACAACGTCAATTCCCGCGGCGCGAAGTCTGGCGATTCCATTTCCGGCAACGTGTTCGGCCGGGTCCTGGCAACCAATAAATACCTTGCTGAAACCAGCTGCGATGACGGCGTCTGCACAAGGAGGCGTTTTGCCATGATGTGAACAGGGTTCCAGCGTGACATACAAATGCGCGCCGCGAGTGCTGTTTCCCGCAGCGGCAATTGCATTAACTTCAGCGTGATTTTGCCCGAACCGTTGATGAAATCCTTCAGCAACAAAACGTCGGTGCTGATCGACAATCACGGCACCAACCGCAGGGTTCGGCTCAACATAGCCGACACCCTGCGAGGCCACCAACAGAGCTCGCCGCATAACGCTGGCATCGTCAGCAAAAACATGGCCTTCCGAAAGTGTCATTTCACGGTCGTTCAAGCGATTGCTCAATCCTGTCCGGGAACCCAAAGCTTACCGGACGATTCGCTGCCGGCCTTTTCCGATTCGGGAGTCCACAAACCTGCAGCAGCACCTGGCGTTTTTTCCAGCTGGCTTAGCAGATGGTCGCATCCACTGTTGACCAGTTCTTCACGAATCACTTCTTCAATCTCTGGAATCTTAATGAAGTAACGTTCGCGAATTTCGCTCAGCAACTGAGGCAGCTCCGGATCGTGAGGATCATCAAGTCGGCAACTTAGCTCGCGGATATCAAGTTCAAGTCGAGTCCGAAAAGCATCTGGTTCGTTTTCAGCGGCTTCGCGAGCATCGTCAAAGCACTTCGATGCCAGCTTCAGATCGTTCTTTTCGCGAGCCACGGTTGCTCGAAGCAAGTGTCCCCGCATTGGGCTGAACTTCTTCAAAGCTTCCGGGCGTTGAACCAGGGTTTCGATGGCCGTTTCCAGCAGTCTCAAGTGGCGAACCAAAGTGATGCGATTGGCGAATTCAATCACCTGATCGTCGCTAAGGCCGTCTGTTGCAAGTCGCCCAAACTGCAGCAATGGCAACGATGTAATCGACTGCCCAGCTTCGGCTTTAATTGGCGACGGAGCGGGAATTCCCAGACGGCTGCGAATGTCCGACAGGTCTGGATCGTAACCCATACGGTTACAGATCACGTCCAGCACAATAACGCTGCCGCCAACCTTCACCAGGTTGTTCGCATCCTTTGCGAAATCAACGGGCGTCTTTGCGGCCAAAGATTCCAACGGCGTTTCCAACCATTGCTGCAAGGCATCAGTAAGTCGAGCTTTGTCCAGCTGACGAAAATGGCTGCTGCCAAGCTTGTCGGCGTGATGAATTTTCCAGTCGAATAATCGACACGGCTGCGGCATCCTTGAAAGCTGACTTCGATCACTTTCTTCAGGTTCCTGAGCCAACTCACCAGCGACTTCGCGAAACGTAGCGGTCGCCGCGTCGATTTCGCTGTCCAATGCAACGATCAGCACGCGAGGCTTGCCGCCACGTTCTCCGTCGTTGTCCAACACGGTCACATCAGCGACAACGTCTGGCAGGTTATTCGGATCAAGCTTGTCCGCCAGCGGTGCGGTCAGCAATTCAAACTCAGCCGCAATACGACTTCCGTCTTCCTGCTCTTCGCGATCATTGCTTAGAACGCGGGCAAAACGAGGATCGTTGTCTAACGCAGTCAGCAACGCAGACATCGAATGCACGGGCACTGCCTGCTGCACGACGCCATAACTTTCTTCGGAAACTTCCAGATCCAACAGCTGTGCCAAGGCCTCGGTTTCAACGGCTGTGTCGTAGTCTTCAATCAGTTCAGCGGCCTTGTGCAATGCGGCGGCTGCTTCCTTTAAACGACCATCCCACGCGTGAAACAGCCCCAGGTTATGCCACAGCGCGCCATCTTGAGGCACCTTTTCCACAAGACGAGTATACAGAATTGCGGCGGGCTCCCAGCAGCCAATCTGGCTGACTTTGCGAGCTCGCATTTCTTCCTTTGCTAAGGTCTCATCCTGCAGTTCCACATCCAGCAGCGAAAATCGGCCACGGAACGGATACGGAATCGTTCTTTGAGATTCAAAGTTTGCCAACTGCATCAACAAAGAATTGCGACGTTCCTGTGGCGCCAATCGGACGGCCAAAGCCAGATGTTCACGAACAGCCATCGCACAGCCCATGCGAGCCATCTGACCGGCAATGGCTGAAGCCAGCATCGCCACGCCACCGGGAAACTGCCGAACTCCCAACTGGAACGCTCGGTGAACAATCCGTCGCGAAGCAGGAAACCCGTCTGTTCCGATGCAAAGATCAGCCAACGCCAAAAGAGCGCGTGGTTCGTCCGGGTGTTCTCGCAAAAAGTCCACCAGTTGCTGGCGAGCTTCCGCGTGGCCGCCTCGGCTAGTCATCAAAGAAGCCAGTTGAGTAACCAGCACTTCTTTGTCTTTATGCTGTTGCAGTAGCGTTTTAAGCAGCTTTTCGGCGGCTTCTGGCTGATTTTCGATCAGTTTTTCAACGCGTACCATCTCTGGCAGAATGTCCTGACAGCAGAACTTCATTTTCTTCCCGCTGCCGCAAACACAAGGGGAGTAGGGATCGTGAGCCATTTGTTTCGGCCTGTTTGAAAGTGATTGGCGTTTTCATCTGAATTAAACAAATACGCGCCGCCGTCCGTGGTGCCTCAATCGGACTTAATCCGCCTGTTGCACCACGTCGCAAAGCTGCAATATCTGCCGATGAACTGAATTTTGAAGTCTTGAAAGGTGTTTCTGCTACCGATTCGCTTTAGCTGAGATCGAGCAGATTGACCGGAAATGCTACCATGTTTTCGCACGAACTGCACTGTCGACAACAGAAGTCCACAAGAAACACCAGTCGATTGCCGTGTTTCGCAGTTCGTCAACTCGACAACATACCCCCAAGGATCGGTTGATCCACTCGGTTTCGCTTAAAGGATGAAGCAATGGCCAACAAAATCGCTGAACCTTCGGCCCACGACACACTGGGGCAGGCGACGGTGCTTTGTCCCGCCTGCGGCACCCAGGACCAACATCCCAGACGATTTCAGTTTGAATCCGGTCGAGGATTGACCCCGTGGGCTCGGTGTGCCAGTTGCGACACCTATTTTATGACTTCGTCTTACGACTCCACCGCCGAAACCGACCACAGCCGCCACATGGCCTGGGGCAACGAGGACGAAGGCGCTGCTCTTAATCAACGAAAGCGAGACGGCTTTATTTCAACGCTGGACGGAATCGAACAGCTCGGATACGGCGGCTCGAAAATTCTGGACGTTGGCTGTTCCTTCGGCGGCATCCTGGTAGAAGCGAAAAAACGCGGCTTCGAGTGTTCGGGAGTCGATATCGTTCCGGAAGCAGTCGCCTATGTGCAGTCACTTGGTTTTAAGGGCGAAGTGTGTTCGTCGTTAAACGATTGCTCGCTGTTTTCTCCACAGGATCCGGTTGATGTGATCTCCGTTCTGGACGCTCACATCTACTGGCCAGATCAGCCGGCAGAACTGCGAGCCGCCTGCCGCCTGCTGCGAGACGACGGGCTGCTGGTGATTCGAGCCGTAACGAAATCCGCCTTTGTAACTGCCGGAAGATTTGTCGGATCTGTTTCGCCCAATGTATCCAAAAAGCTGATTCGGCGAGCGATTGCCGACCATCGGTTTTCAATGCCACTAAAAAGCCTGCTGAAGACCGTTGAAACCGCCGGCTTCGAAATCCTCAACGCCACGCCGAAAGGTGCTCAGCACACCAACGAAATGCCGCTCAGCGCCAGAGCCGCCTACAAGGTTGGCACACTGCTGTGGCATGGACTCGGCGTTTCGGTGTCGCCCACAACGCTGATCTTCGCCCGAAAGAAGTCTGCGTGATTCCTCGACACCGCCCACCGTTTGATGCAATCTCGCTGCTGAACACAGCGCTGCGCTGCTTCGCCAAACGGCAGGGCATGGAAGACATCGAGCGACTGTATCAGACGTCATTAAACGTTGGCAACGCTGTCTGGCTGCCGTCGGCTCGCTTCGGAATTACGAATTCGATTCAACTAAACGTGCCAAAAACAGGCACTGTGGTCTGTCCCGCCTTTAACTGCGGAGCCGTGTTTCACGCCGCTTCAGAATGCGGGTTGCCAGTGCAGTTTGCTGATTGCCAGCAAAGCAGCTTTCTGCTTGATACGTCAACTAAGCCGGTATCAGATTCAGCCGTGATCCTGTCAGAAATGTTCGGTCAGCGTTTCTCCGTTGCTGAACTTAGCCAGCCGCTTGTCAGTGAAGCCGCTTGCCGAGTGTTCGACATGGCCATGGCGATTCCAACGCCGCAGGACATGCAACGCATGAAAGATGCCGATGTCACCGTTTTAAGCTTCGGCCTCGGAAAATCACTGTACGCCGGCTGGGGCGGAATGGCGCTGACTCACTGCCGCGACACAGCCACAGAACTGCGCCGTCTTCGCAATGCAGCATTAAGACCAGCTGGCGTTCTTTCACGAACAAAATGGAACGCCCAACTGATCGCGCGAACCGCCGCTCATCAACCAGTGATCTACAGACAACTTCGCGAACTAAAGCAACGAAAAAACGGCGACCAGAATTCAGCGGAAGAATCTGCATTCACACGACAATCGCACGAATGGCATCGACCGCCCACAGGATACTCAGCAACAAAGTCGGTCGAAAACTGGAACAACACAGAACAGTTTTCTGAACGCCGTCGTCAGTTGTGCCATGAATATTCTCGCCAGCTTGGTGAAGCCGCAGTGCACATTCAACTTCCAGAATCAACACACGCAGCACTTAGCCACTATTCGATTCGTATCCATGAACATCATCGAATTCCGCTAAGACAGCATCTTTGGAACAACGGTATAGACGTCGGCACCCTGTTCCCGTTTCCGGAACACCTGTGTAGCCCATCAGACTTTCCCAACGCCTCAAGCGCCTCCAAAGAAGTCCTCAACCTGCCGCTGTCGAATCAACTGACAACAGAAGACGTCACGAAAATCTGCAACAGCATCAAATGCGGCATGGCAATTCCGGAGTTGAAAAATTCAGCAAAACGTGCAGCCTGAAGTTCCGACTGACGATGCTGCTATGCAGCCTTCTTCATCGACTTGTCAGTCAACGTTGCAGCGGTCGGCATCTTCAAAGTCGCCACTTCCGGTTTGCGAAAAATCAGGAACTCTTTGGGAGCATAGTGAACTTGCCCGGCTGTCATTCGATACAGCATTGCGGTCGCAGAGAAGTAGGCCTGCTTGGCAATTCTTGAAACGATGTTGCCGTTTATCGGAGTTGATTCCGCATAAGAATCACTCAATTCAAATCCCGCTCGTTCGGCCATCGCCACCAAAGCACGAGTGGTGTAAAAATAGAAGTTCACTCCCGCATTCAAACGCAACGAGCAACCAAAGAACAGACGGCACAACATACCGGATCCTGTCAGCATACGATAACTCTGACCAGGAATCTCAATAGCAAACACGCCTCCCGGCTTAAGCACCCGAAAGATCTCAGACAGATCTTCGTTGGGAGTCCGGTGACAGTTAAACGCGTCCAGCGACGTCACCACATCAAACGATTCGTCAACAAACTTCTGTTCAGATAAATAGCCTTCGTGAACGTTAAGCCCAAATTTTTCCTTCGCGAATTTTGTGGAAACAGCGGAAGGTTCAACGCCAACAGCGTCCCAGTTTTTGGCTTCTGCAAATTGTTTCAGGAAATAGCCCGATGCCGTTCCAACGTCCAGAATGCGGCCGCCGTCCGGCTTCAAACGGCTAATCACGGCAGCTTCTCTCTGAAGGCTGTCCTTTCGGAAATTGACATAGAACTTTTGAGTATCGTCTTCGTTGTCAACGTGGTCAGATCGAAAGAAGTCTTCCGTCTCAGCCACTTCGTTGCATTCCCCGACAAACATCAGTTCACATGAGCAGCACTTCACAACGGGCAACTGATGGCATTCACCCACGGGCGCCGTCGGGCCTGGTCCACACACCGGACAATCTGTTTTGATTTTTGATGACTTCATCTTTACAAACTTCCCTGCCAGTTAAGGCGTCATGCTGTTCAAATGCAGATGTCTATCGATAACTGATCGCCACCATCAACATCATGGCGGCAGCGGTGCCAAAGATAATTCCAAAGGGCACTCCACGATGCTTGCGATGCCCCCACAACAAACCCAGCCTGGCAGACATCAATGCAGCTTCGCCCAGTCCCCAGCCCATCGCTGCGGCTTCGCACCACGTCAGACTTCCATGAAACACGGTCGCACAAACCAGCACGAAAATCCCCAGAACCACGGAACCCACATCCTGCCAGTTTAATTCGTAAGCATTTAGAGTGTACTTCAATCCCATATTGATACAGGACAAATACAAGCCCGGCATCAACAGCACAGTCACCCGAGCGATGTCTGTAAACTGCTGTGAGTGGAACAAGTCAGAAACGGGCACAGACAGCAAAATCCCCAGTAAGCACAACGGCGCAAAAAACAGTGTGACCAACAGCAACTTGCGGCGAATGACCGCTTTAATTCCATCAACATCATTGGCGGCAATCGCTTTTGCCAGCATCGCAAACGACGACACAAAAACACCTGTCGCCACAAACCCGCTGGTACTCACAACTTTGAATGCGGTGCCGTAGATCTTCACGTCCTGAGGCGTGGCGAAAACATCCAGCAAAAATACGGTCGCTCTCTGAAACAAACTGGTCAACACAAACGCGGTCCCCACGGGAAACACGTACCGAATCGTTGTTGCAATACTGGTTGTTGCAGCGGTCGCCGCATTTACTGAACCACCTTCGCTGGTCACCAATGCCCCTGAATTTCTCACCGCCTTAACAGCATCCAAACGCCATTCGACCAACATCCGAAGAATGTTACCGACCAGCCAAATCAACAATAGCACCTGCAGTCCAAATCCCAGCACCGTTGCGGCAAGCATTCCAATGGCCACAATAACACGAAACGCCAGAACAACGACAGCTTCAATATCCAGCCGTTCGCGACCGCGAAGATACCACAGCAAGGGATCTGTGCTGGGCTGAGTACTGGCCACCAACACGCTTAGCAGAAAGTCAAAAGCTGTCAGAGTATTGAACGGAATCAACGAAAGTGCGAGAGCTGAAACCAGCGTATAAAATACTTTGCAGTACACCGAATTCTTCAGGACTGAACGAGGAGATTCAGAAACTGAAAATTCGCGAGTCGCCCAAATCCGTGCGCCATAGTCAGACGCCATTTCCAGCAGCCCAACCAGAAACGTTGCATTCAAAAAGGCAGCGTACGAAGTGTCATCCAGTTTTCGAATCAGCACGAACAAAAGCCCAAGCTGAATCACTGAATGAATCGCATTCCCACCAGCATTGCTGATGATATTTCGCCCAAATCGTCCTGGCATTCGCATAAGTAATTACAGACCTCCGGCAGAGACTGTGCCATACTCAGCATTGCCGCCAGCCGACGAATTGCCAGCAGCAGGTGACGAAAACACCAACGAAATCATGATCCAATACAGACAGCAAAGTGGATTGTTGTTCAACACATACTGCGTATTTGCGAACTCACGCCCCACAAAGAAAAGCAGCAGACAAATAGCGATCGCTCGCTCTTTGCTTTGAAACGAAAAACACTTCTTCAGCAATGTCTTGATTAACACAAAATAGAAAACCAAACCCAACACGCCAAACATCTGGCTGGCCGATAAAATCCAGTTATGCGGGTCAGATCCATAATAACCCAGATGCGACTTACAGAAGACCGGAAAGTGAGTCAGCCCAAAGCCAAACACCCAGTCATTCAGGTCCATATAGTGCAGTGAAGACTGCCATAGTTCGCCGCGCACGCCGAGGCTTTGAAGATCCTTAAGCCGCATCATCACTAATAATTCGCTCCACGGAATATCCAGCATCAACACACATGGGGCCGCCAACATCCCGGCGATTAACGTGTGCTTTGGCGAACGAGTCCACGTCATTGCAGCTGTACCGGCAATGTAAAACACAAACATCGTTCGTGCTCCACCAAGCAAAGCAGCTGCCAGGCCAACAGTAAAGAACGCCGCAATAAACTGCACGGAAATCGTGGACGCTTTCTGATATCTCAGAATTATCAGCATGAACAGACCCGGTACAGACGCCAGAAGATTCGGCGACAGAAACGGCCCCGTTAAACGGGCAATCCCTCGAGCACCCGCGTTCATCATCTGGTCAAGTTCTCTCATCTCAGCAGCTCCCTGAGGCGAGGAGCCAACCAATGGACCAAAGACGACCTGCAAACCCGTCATCAGAAAAATGTGTACCAAAATGCAAACGGCAACCGTCTGTACTCGCACGGCAGACAACGGATCTTTTGAAATCTCGCGATGAGCAAGATATCCGGTAATCATCATCATCCACATCAAGACGCCGATGATTGCGAACGGTCGATTCGAAGATTGTTCGTGAAATCCAAACCGATGTTGCACGGCTGAATTCGCGATACCAAAACCCACAATCGCCAATCCGAAAAACAACATTCTTCGCAATGCGCGTGTTTCGGCGGACAATGGGGTGGCATCACGACGCAGCATCGCCGTGATTATCATCAAGCCAGATATGCCCGCGACACCGAAATAGTCAAACGGAACGACCTGCCCCGGAGCATCCTGAACCGACAGCACCATCAGCAACAGACACGGCCGCCATTGAGGAAAAATCAGTGACCCGGCAATTGCAAACAATGGTCCATCAAAGCTGGTATAGATGCCAGCGCGGGCCATCATAAAATAGCCAGCCGACAGCACGATGCCTTTCACAACTTCAGCATACGCCACGGACCGCTGAGTATTCAGCATCAACGGGCTGGCATATCCATAGTTCGTGGCTGTATAGGTATTCATAGTCTACGCCGCTATCAGTCCGCCGGATTTTGCTGCGGCCGAAAACTCATGGGAACAGCTGTGTGCCCAATCTGCTGGAAGATCCGACGGCAGAAGTTCGCTTAGCTGGTTCAAGTCGTTAACAAGTTCAGCCGCTGCGTCGCTGGAAAACACTTCGTCAAACCGAATCTCTGCTCTGCCGCGATCGACCATCAACAGGCGAATCACTTTTTCTCGCAGTTGAGTGTGTCGATAGATCCACTGCATCCCCGCATGAGTGGGCGGAAATGCTCGGATCGCACGAGAAACACCCATCACCAACTTTGCCGCCGGCCGCAAATCCTGAGACTCATTGACCTTTTTATTGAACTGTTCAGGCACAAAGTTCGAATCAACGCCAGCAAATTCATAAAGCCGCCTGGAAAGATTCAGCCCATCACTTTTCACTTCGTCGAAGTAAAACACTCCAATTTGATTCGCTGGGAATACATCAAAAAACGGAGCCAAAGCTGCATGATATCGACTGCGACGAATGTACTTGTCATCTTTGTCAACAAGTGCCTGCAACTGTTCGGGTACAACGGTTGCTACCTTGCCATAATGTACGGAAGCATCATGAAACAGATGCGACATCGCTCTATCAAACGGATTTCGCAGCATCACCAGGATTTTCGAATCCGGATAAACGCTGCGAATACGCTCCGCCACACGTGGATCATCCATGTACAGCGGCGATATCTCTCCGCTGCACTTTGCGTCGGTGGCGAAATGCTGGCGATACCAGGATTCACCCCGCCCGAAGTTTTCATCAAGGTTGAAGAAGTTCAATTCCTTGGGCTGACTCATTCGCACGGACGGATGTTCGTTCAGAATGGTCCACGCCCACGTTGTGGCGCTCTTCTCTGCTCCAATGCCAATGAAACTCGGTGACCAACTCATATCGCCATCCCTGCAAACTCAAATTCATGAACTTCCTGTGCGCATTAAGCGTTAGAGCCTTATTTAAAATGATGCTCATAAAGTGCACACATCTTTTTTCGTAGCGACAACGTCGCGGCTCGGCGCTTCGAACACCCCACACTTTTTCGCATTCCACGCCACTGGGTCAAGGGCGAAGCACTTGTTAGGCCGCACGCTTAATGAACGGACGCACGATTGCTTCGTCCGCTTCCACAGGTTCCAGAATTCCACACAGTTCCAACAAGTCTTCAATTTCCGGAAACGACATCATGTCGCCTGTTGAGCTCACATAAGGCTCAGTCACCTGGCGTCGCAAGACAACCGGATAGTCATATTCGATTTCCTGGTACACGCTGCGGAATGCCGGCAATACGGCAAACATGTCCGGCAATTCCCAGGTGCGGCGAGTTTCTTCATCGCTCATTAGTTCTTCGTAGAACTTCTCACCCGCCTTGGAACCAATCGTTGTGAGTTCAATGTCGCTCGGAGCGTGTCCATACTGCGGAGCAAGTCGATAGATCATGACCTTGGCCAGATCTTCGATTCGCATAATGGGCATCTTCGTCACAAAGACTTCGCCACCGCGAGCAATCTCTGAAGCCTGCAGCACCAGTCGGCATGCATCTTTCAGAGTCATAACGAACCGTGTCATTTCGGAATCTGTCAGCGTTACCGGACCACCAGCTTTGATCTGCCGTTCGAATACAGTTGCCACTGATCCGCGAGATCCAAGCACGTTTCCGAAACGAGTCGAACTGAAGATCGTTCGCTTGTTGATCTTCATGCTGTTGGCAGCGGTGATGAGTCGTTCGCCCATCAACTTGGAAGTTCCCAGCACGTTTGTGGGGTCAACGGCTTTGTCAGAACTGGTGAAGATCACTCGCTCTACGTTGTTGTTCAACGCCGCCTGAATAACATTCTTGACACCAATGATGTTCGTCTGAGTCGCATCAAACGGAGACCGTTCGCACAGAATTACGTGTTTCAACGCGGCCAGGTGAAAGACAACGTCCACGCCTTCAAACAGGCTGTTCAAACGAGCTTCGTCGCGAATGTCACCCACGTGGCACTGCGCTGTGATATCGCTAAGTTTTTCTTCTGCAATCTGAGCGTCAATTTCCTGTTCAAGGAAAAAGATTTCAGACTCATTGCTGTCGATGACTCGAACTTCCAACGGCCCCTGCGACACAATCTGACGAACAAGTTCGCGACCGACTGTTCCACATCCACCAGTGACAAGCACTGTTTTTCCACTTAGAAAAGCCATGTTTTGACGCCTTGTTGTTGAGATCAACGAGCAGGATGCTCAGAAGGAGAGATAAAAGAAGGGTTGAAATCACGCAGCAGTGGATGCCGCCGAGCGATTTCGGTAAAGAGAGGAATCGACCACGGACAACATGGCAGCGACGTTTAACGTGCCACCCAAATGTTCGTTAATTGAATTGATGGGGTGCTCAGAGCCTGATGCGACGTCGTTGTAGCGTACTTCGACGCTGTTGATATGTGACGCGGTCGACAGCCACTGCTGAAACCGGAGAATCTCGCGTTCAAACAGCTTTGCCATGCGGCAGTCGTCAACGCCTGACACGATGTTCATGTTTTGCAGCATCTGGCTTTGAGACGCAAGAATCTCGTTCAGTTCGCGTCGCATGAAGATCACTTCGTATTGACGATCAACAGGCAGGTCATACAACAGACTGTAAACCATCTTGACAGCCTTGCCGGGTGCCTCGTCCAGCCAACTGGCATCACTGCGAGTCTGCTTGACGGGTTCGAATTCGTAGTAGCCATTGGGATTGTCAGAATCGGCAGAACGCAGGCCATCACACAGCGGAGTAACTCCGCCGGCTTCCAGCATTTTCATCATCATGGACGTGCCGGATCTGGGCAAACCCGTGACGATGACAATCTTTTCATAACGTTCCAAAGACATCAGTATTCCAACTTCTATCGAGTCTTCGTTTACCCCAATGCAACCATTCAAAAACTGTTCTTAAGCGGCCTTTGACTGCTGAGTCGCAGTTTCAATCATCGAACGCAGCTGATTCTCAGTGAGCGCGCCTGTTTTGCGAGCAATCTCCTGCCCCTGGCTGAATGACAAAAAAGTCGGCACACCGGAAATTTTGTATTCGGACGCTGCCTGCGGATTTTGATCAATGTTGATCGACACGATTTTGGCAGTACCTTTATCGATGAACTCCTTATGCATCCGATCAACCAGCGGTTGCATCATTTTGCAGGGAGGACACCAGGAAGCCCAAAAGTCGACCAGCACAGGTTGCTCTGACTTCAGAACCGTTTCTTCAAATGTTGCGTCTGTGATCTGCATTTTCTATCCGTTGATTTTGTTACGCCGCGCCTTTGGCAACTTCGCTTGGTTTCCAGGTTTCCAAAACCTTCAACTCATCTTCTTCACCCGACCAGCGAGTCTTCGGGAACAGCTTTGATTCCTGCTGCTTAATACGTTCGATGGATTCCGGCGTCATCAACACCTTGAACAAGCCGCGAACCTCTTCTTCGAGCGACGATTCAGAAGCGAACCCAAATTGCTGACTTAGCTTTTCATGAATGACTTCGTACGGATGCTCTTCTGCTTCAACTCTTGGATTTTCGATACGCTGAACTTCTGTATCCAGCCCGAATTCGGCTCCGATTTTTGCCACTGTCTGTGCAATCTGCCGCACAGACAATACATCCGTCACCTGATTGACGACGTCGTACTGACCGGGTTCCGGCGGTGCAGCAATCAATCGAGTAATACACTGCATCGCGTCTTTCAAGGTGATGTAACCTCGAAGCTGATTTCCGCTCCCGTAAATCGTAAGCGGCATTCCAATCACAGCCTGAGCCACAAAGCGGTTCACAACAGTGCCCCACCATTCGTCGATATCAAAACGTGTTGCGAGTGACGGGTCGGCGGCAAGTTCGTCTGAGTGATTTCCGTAGATCACGCCCTGCATCACGTCGTAGCTTCGCAGCCACCAGTATTTGCAGGCTTCGTAAACACTGAACGTGCCCTGCACTTTGCTGACATGATAAAAACTGACGGGATCGCGAGGAGTCAATTCTCCGCCAAGGCTCCATTCCTGCCCTTTGTATTGCAGAACAGCATCGCCCGGGAACAAACCTTCAAACAGTGGTCGCCCTGTCAGCGGGCTGCCATATTCGCCCATTGTTCCAAGCTTAATAATCGAAGCATCGGGAGCATGATCGCGAACTCCAAACAGCAGGCCAAGAGTTCCGACAACGTTGTTCTGGATCGTATTTACGGCCTTGTCAACGTCCGCCATGCTGTATGGAGCACTGGGGATTTCAGCAAACTGCACAATCGATTCGGGCTGCACTTCCTTGATGTATGCAAACAGTGCATCGCGGTCCATCAAATCCATTTCGCGGAAATCGATGTCCACGCCCAGATGTTCGTTGGCCGCTTTGACTCGATCTTCCATCGTTTGAATCGGGATAACCGACTGAGCGCCGCGTTCTTCAACCAACTTGCGCCGCAGCATGTTGTCGATGCCGTAGACCTTGCAACCCAGCTTGGCCAGTTTCAGTGCAAGGGGCCAGCCAAGATAGCCGTCCATCCCAAGAATTAGAACTCGCATGCCATCCAGCAGATAGCCGCAGTCCGTTTCTTTCCATTCGGTGCATTGTTCAAACGTGATCGACGTCGGATCAAAATAGCCGATCTCAGGACGCCGCTTGCATTCCACAACCAACTGCCCCTGAGCCGCCTTGCGAAACGCCGCCTGCCCACACGCGCGGAAGTCGACGTGGCCCTTAAATTCCACCGCCGGACAGCTCCAGCAGGTTTGATTCGCGTTGTGACAATTTGTTTCAGTCATGAGATTTTGACGATTCGAGCAGTCGGATTAACCGCAGAGGTCGCGGAGTAACGCAGAGATTAGAATGTTGTTAGAAATTATTAACGAGTCTTACAATGCCCTGTTTAAGTTGAGGCACATGAAAATTGATCAGAAGTCCGACCTTAATATTGCTGAGCTTCAAATAGGACAACAGCTGAGCTCGATGAACATCCGTTATGGAGCTGACTGCTTTCAATTCAATAATTAGTTGGTTTTCGACCAAAATATCCAAGCGGTAACCCGCGTGAATTTCGACTCCATCGTAATTGATTGGCAACTCCACTTGAGATTGATGTTTGAGTTCGTGTTTTCTTAGTTCGTGGACAAGACACGCTTCGTACGCGGATTCCAACAACCCAGGTCCAAGTGCTGAGTGAACCTTCATTGCCAAACCGATCACCTGTCTTGTTAACTGATCACTATCCTGCACCTAAGTTCACCTCTGCGTTCTTTGCGCACTCTGCGGTTAGAAACGAAGCCCTACGCTGCTCGCTGCATGGCCTGTGCTTTGGGCATGATGACGTCCAGTACGTTTTCTACTTTCATGTCGTCCGGGATCTGCCCGATGTTATTGCCTCGCACAAAGAACGAACTTTCTTCGTATGTATGCTTGCCGTTGATGGATGTTTGTTCGATTAACTCAGTCAGATTCATGCGACCGGACAAAGCGACGCCTTCCGCTCCCATCAGCACCAAATCGGGTGCTCGGTGAGCAAACTGGCCGCTGTAAATGTCTTTGCCTCGATGAACTTCCGTGGCAATCTTTCGTCCGCCGACTTCCGTATTCAGAAAGAACGTGGTTAGCTTCTTCATCAGCTCTTCAGCGTTTTCGTCGTTAACAGTTCCGCGAGGATGTCGGCCTTCTCGATGCAGGTAAATTCTGCCCGGATCCATCGCAAAGGCCGTCGTGTCTGCCGTCATGTCGATGTACGACGGACGATCTGAGTCTCGAAGTTGCAGGAAGCCGTTTTCGGCCAGCAAACAGTTCAAATTGACGCTGATCTTCTGAGCCGCAAAGCCATGATCCGACACGGCAGCCAGAGTTGTGTTGTCGTCCAGACGCTCGACGATTCGACCGATCTGAACATCGACCTCGTGATAGAAATCCAGAAACGTCTGATGGAACGGCGACGATGTGTCTTCAAAGTCTTCCCACAGGTAATGATTCAACCGATCAGTGCCGGTGAGCACAAACATGATCTGCTGCCAGCTTTCCCGATCCCAATGATGATGCAACGCTTCGCACCGGATCGCCATCACTTTGTGCAACTCAGCGACGAACTCAGCCTTGCCCTTTTGAACCAATGACATGTCTGCATCGATCGAATAGCCGACCTGTTCCAGCCACGGAAGTTGTTCAGCCGGGTAAACGGCCTTCTTCAGATCCAGCGCGACAAATCCGGAAACCAGCATGCCGTCCAGTGGTTGAGCGGGATAAGTCTGAGGCACGTTCATAATCAACGACGGGCCAGCGCCTTCTCGTTGCCAGAATGGTTTTGCTCGAAACGTACGCGACGACGTGAAGCCCAACGTGTAGCTGCCGTCAATCAGGTCTGTAAATCCATAGACATTGTGCCCACCCGAATTTTCGCCAGTCACAATCGACGCCCACGCCGCAGAAGAAACCTCCGGCATCGCAGACTTCATCGGCACCAACGAACCAGATTCAAGCAGCGGCTTACTGTTTGGCATAACGCCCGAATCAGCAAACTGCTGCCACATCCATCGTGGCAAACCGTCGATTCCCAGCAGGAACAAGTTAGGCATTCCGTTGCTCAACTTTCACAATCCAATGAGGCTGTGCCTCAGACCATTCGAGCTACCGCTCGGAAACGCGACTACGTCGCTCAGAAAACCTGACCCAATGTGGACAAGTTCGCGGCTTTAAAAATCCAATGAGGCTGTGCCTCAAACCATTCGAGCTACCGCTCGGAAACGCGACTACGTCGCTCAGAAAACTTGACCCAATGTGGACAAGTTCGCGGCTTCTAGAAGCCAGATTCTGAGTTCCGTTTGAACGCAAACAAAACTTTCGGAACACTAAATATAACCAAGTTGTCGCAGGCGTTCGGCGACAGCTTCTGAATCTTCTTCATCCATGAACGCATCCGCGTTGCAGTCTTCCGCCAACAGCAGCAGCTTGTGAGCGATCCCGGCTGCTGCAAGACTGGAAGCGAATTTCACTGCTGCCGTGCCGCCGTCGGAAACAACAACAAACCGCCGCACGTCGTCGCTTAGCAACGATACCAAAGCTGCCGAATCAGCGGTTTGTCCAACAGGAGTCGCCGCACCGAAGCTCAACAACGCCTGACCATTTTCAGCGAAAGACACAAACTGCGCATCACACGTCAATGTGTCGAACGAAAAATTGATGACCGCGTCACCGCTGGAAAGATTGTCTTCCAGAGCTTTGGGAGAAATCGTAAGTTGACTTGTCACTGCACCATCCATGGCGAAATTACAGTTAAGGGACGAGCGTTGAAAACTTCAGAGCTTCACGACCACAGCATGGCCGTTCAGGTTGTGAAAGACGACTCGATCATTCTTCGTTCGTTGTTCTTCCACGCACTTTGTGATGCCATCGCAGGCCTGAAAACCGTAGTCGTCGTAAACCACAATGCCGCCAGGGACAAGTCGGTCCCAAACCCATTCGTTCACTTCTTTGGCAGACTGATAAACGTCGACGTCGATATGGCAAAGGCGGAACACCTGATCCTGCACAAGATGTCCGGTGTCATCAGGGAAGATGCCCTGCAGAATCTCTGTGTTCGTAAGGTTCATCTTCTTCATGAGACCTTCAACCAACGGAATCGACGTGTCGCTGTGTTCTCCGCCCTGATAGGTCTCGTCGTTTTCTGTGGCCTTCACAACGCCACAAAACGTGTCGCACAGGTAAACTTTTTCATTGATGCCGCAGTTGGCGGCCTGTCGAGCAATCAACGCTCCCGTGCCGCCTCGCCACACGCCGACTTCCAGAATCGCTCCCTGAGTCAGCTTGGAAACCTGAGCGGCCACCTGCCACAATTCGAAGCATCGATACTTGTCAACCAGCGTATAGTCTTTGATGACTTTGTACGCTTCGACGAACTCAGTATCAGAATTCCACGGAGCATAGGTGGCTCGCGGAAGTACTTCTTCGTGAGCCGCGCCCGTGTCTTTAGGCAGTCGATTGATTCGAAAACCCAGTCGATTGAAAGCGCGTTTTACAGTTGTTTCAAGAGCACTCATACAAGTCAACTTCCATGTTGATTCGCAGATAAAAACGACTGATACATGATCAGCCGGGTGATTTTTCCAACGCCAAGTCGACTTCCAGATCCACACGAAGCCCAAGAGCAAAGGCGCAGGAACTGTAGGATAACCCACTCGCCAATTCAGGCCAACACCAATTTTGCCCGCGAAATTTCAAGAAACACGCAAGTTTGGGCATCGCTGAATTCTCAGGCGTTGCGATAAGCGTGAATCCGGCTGCCAAATGTTGCTCTTACAACACCCACCAGAAATGCGGTATTCGCCAACAGAAAACTAAACGCGACTCCGGTACCGGGAATACGTCGTCCGAACGATGTGGCCACCCAACCCAGCCCCGCCATTCCAAACAACGCCAAAAACGGAGCCGCTGCCACAAGTGAAAACACGTTGGGAACTGTGACCAGCAGCCAACAGGAAGTAACCAGTGCCACCAACAAAAACACGGGGGACAGCCATCGTAGAAGTTTGTGAGACCACAGCGCCAAAGCATAAAACGGATGGCGGAACGGATTCAGTAACTCAGGACGCGACCACGTGCCCTGCCAGTTGCGAAGAGTCTGGCGAATCCTTCGACGCAGCGTCAGGCCGACGCCTTCTTCGAATTCGTTATAGGCGATCGCGGACGGTTCATGAACAACAAGATAACCCTGCTTCACCACATCCAACGGCACGATACAGTCTTCTCCGATCGAAGATTCCATCGGCTGCAGCAATTCCCGACGAACGGCAAAACTGGCCCCCGCAACGACTGCCAGCCAGCCCAGTTGCGACTCTAAACGCCGCACTTTCATCTCATAGTTCCAATAGAACCCCTGGCTGTTTATCGTAGAGTCCGATGCGCTGGCTGAATACAACAACCGACCATCCACCGCACCAACTCGTTCATCGCGAAAGCGTTCGGCGATGCGATTAAAGAACTGATGATCGAAAACGATATCGGCGTCAGTAAAAACGACGATATCTGAATTCACCTTTTTCAGTGCCAGATTTTGAGTGCCCGTTTTTCCCAAACCGGGCGTTTCAATCAGTCGCACTCGGTTATCTTTAATTGATCGCACAAGGTCACTGGTTTGGTCGGTTGATCCGTCAGACGCCACCAGAACGCTTAGACGATCCGCCGGATAATCACACTCCAGAAGATTGGCGATTCGCTTCAAAATCACGTCCTGTTCGTTATGAACAGTCAGCAGCACGGTCATATCTGGAAGTGCAGCCGCCTCAATATCAGCCTCCGAACTCAAGCCCGCGCCTTGCCCACCAGACAATCTGTGAACCGACACGCAAAGCGACAGAAACCGAGCGTATCCGTCGTAAATCCAGTACAGAGCAGCCGTTGAAACGGCCAAAGCAATCCATGCCATCAGTCAATCCTCCGTTGAAAGCCTCAGTCATTGAAGCAGTCGTTTTGTACGGAAAATGGGCGAAATAGCCAATGCCAACAAGGGCTTCGCCCTTGACCCGGTGGCGTGGCGTGTGGAAATGCAGCGGAAAGTTGCAAGCGCCGAACCTCTCCGTTGTCGCTGCGGCAAACGGGCGTGCCCTGTGCTTGCTTTATTTTCTGCGAGCCGCAAAAAAATGAGAAAATGGGGCAAGTGCACAGTGTCGAGAAAACACAGCACCCGCGCAATCCAACTATCTGACCCAGTAGCCGTCGTCAGGCTGTCAAAAACATCAGGATTTTCTCACACTACCAACGCCAGTGCAGAAAATTGTGGCTCGATTCGAATCACACGCGTAAGCTGCATTTGAGTTCCACGGACTCTGGTTTTGCAACACGGCCTACGATTACAAATGCCCCGGAATTTTAAGCAACATAAAACGCCGAAGCTTGCCGCGTGGTTGCTGCCACTGGCAATTTGCGGCACTGCGCATGGGCAGCTGGAAATTCCCGCTCAGACCGTGCCGTTTCCGTCGCTCGAGATTCCTTCCAACGGTTCGCTGCCAACATTTGACGATCCGTCGATCCCGGCTTTTGAACCAGACCAGACATTTGGCCCCATATCGCCACCTTCCGCTTCAACGGCAACCAGCGACCTGGCGATCACGCTGCGAACGGAATTGCTGAGTCCATTTGTCGACGACCAAACGGTTAAGCGCGACAACGTGGCGACTCAGGTGATGGAAGCCGATGTTCGAGGCGTTCAAACGACAATGACGACCATTCGGCTGCAGTCCACAGATAACTCGTCAATGGCACAGCTGAACATTTCGGCTCAGGGAACCGTTTCCAGTAACACCATTGGCTACACATCTCAGGCTCGCATCGCCACGGCTGGCAGTCACACCTTCGATATCATTAAGCCAGTTTACTTTGACGGAAATCAGTTTCTGACAAAGCCCGCTTATGGAGGACTGCAGGCCAGACAGTTTCCACAAGCCGTCAACAGCATCGCCTCGGGTCTGCCAGTCGTTGGCCGAATTGGCGATCGCATCGCGTGGAATCAGGTAAACCGGCGGATGCCGCAATCGGACGCCATTGTTGTCCGGCGAGTCGCAGACGACGTGTTGCCGGAAGTAAACTCGGCCGTTGATAAAGAACTGTTTCGCCTGAACAAGGGACTCAAAGATATCCGCAGCCAGCTGGACAGAATTTTCACCGGCGATCAGCTTGTGTGGACTGCCAGCAGCACTGCCACCAGCTTTTCCGCAAATGCCCTTAACCGTTCTGTTTTACGGCGGTCTGACCCTATTGGACCATCCCTGAGTCCTGAACTGACCGAACAGGAAGCGGCAAGTATTCTCATTTCAGAAGACGGAATTAACCACCTGCTGGCGAAACAACCATTGGGCGGACTGACCGTTTCCGACGCCACATTGCAGAAGGTTTTTCTGGCGATTCAGGAAGCCGGAAGTGATCCTCAAAAGATCATAACTGTCTTAAGTCGCCCCGCTGAGCTGATTGCTGAGCCTCTGATTTTCTCATTAAAATTTGCCGAAGTCACACCGCTGCAAATCTATTTCGAAGATGGCCTACTAATCGTTGCCATCAAGTTTCAGGTGCAGCCTAAGGCCGCTTCCGCCAGTCAAATGCATTTGATGAAAATTCAGCTGGCTGGCCAAAGTGGTGACAACGGAAAATGGTCAATTGCCCTGAAACAAATCAACGTGACTCCCGCCAGCAGCAACGAAGAACCCGACAGCTGGACACAGTTGATCAACGTTCAAGCCGGTTCTATGGTAAATCGCGTGCCTCCCCGGGATCTGCCGCGAACCTTCGACCTGCAGGATTTCAATGAAAAGCTGCCCGTGCTGCGAATCTTCCGAATGCAATCCGAAGCCGGCCAATTCCGCATCTCATTCAAAGCCGACGTGCCCGAACTAAATTCCATCACAACCCAAAAACCCGCTTGGCGAATCAGTCCCTGATTCACTCGCACGTTTTCGAAACCTGCGGCGGCTACTCACCCAGAATGTAGCTCAGGATTTCCATGATTTCGTCCTGGCTGAATTTGTCCAGCAATGCCTTGGGCATCATTGATACGTTGGACGGAATGATTTCGTCGATGTCGCTCTTTTGAATCACTTTGGGTTCTGGCACTTCCGGATTCACGAGTATCGAAATCGACTTTGAATCTTCAGCGGTCACGATTCCAGACGTGGTGATACCGTCGATATCTACGACGACCTTCACCGCATACTTCGGATCAATCTTGTAACTCGGTTCCAGAATCTCTCGCAGAATTCCGTGCTTGTCACCCTTCCAGCGTTTCAAAACGTCGGTTAAGTCCGGACCGACGGCTCCGCCTTCACCCTTCATTTTGTGGCAGCCCAGACACGTCGCTTCCTTAAACAGCTTGGCTCCGATTTCTGAACTGCGGCCGCGAAGCCCGTCGTCCAGTTTGTCTTTGTCAAAGTCAGTCAACTGCCAGCTTTTCACAAACGAACGATTGTTGCCCAATGGGTCAGCAGGAGTCGTTGGATTTCGCTGCCAGACGTCCAGGTCGGGAACAACAACCATCACGCCGTACATCCGCATCCAGTGACGTGGGAAGGTGCAAACATACGGATACTCGCCGGGTTCTGTTGGAGCCGTAAACGTCAAAACTTCTCGCTGGCCTGAATTGACCATGCTGGTGGAAAACAACACGTCTTCGCTTTCCGGAACATACAACTTGCCATCCAAACCGGGCGTTGTGCCCAGATCGGCACCAGCCAAAGCAACATCTTTCAACTTACCTGTGCGAGTAATCACCAGGTTATGCGGCATCAGGTCATCATTTTCCAAAACGACCTGCACCGATCGACCTGCTTCAACGGCGAAGAACGGTTTGTCGTATCGCATTTCTTCTTCCACTGTGTGCAGCCGAACAACTCGCACAGTGACGGCTCGCAAGCGTTCGCGATAACTCTTCGATTCAGCTTCCGGAAGCTTGCGAAGAAGCTCATCGGCCAGTTGCATCGCATCGACAAATTCATTTGATGTCCGCTGTGCCGCAGGAGTTGCCTCGGCGTGTTTTACCAACACGTCAACAAGCTGCTGCGACGTCGCTGCGTCGCGAGCTTCATTCGGCAGTTTCAGCAAGCTGCGAACTGCTGGCGTGCGGAAGTCGCTTGAATCAACAAACGTGGCGAGCCGCTGAAAACTGTCGGCTTCATTTCCGGTCATCGAAGGCAGAGTTTGCACGGCAGCAATTCGCACGTTCTTTGGTTCTGTATCGTTTAGCAAAGATACGACGTTGTCTCGCAATGCGTTGCGAGTTGCCGGAGATGGCACCAAAGTAACGGCCGACAACCATGCCAGCTTTGAACTTTCTTCCTGCTGAGCCTGAGTCCACGCTGCGTCGGCCTGTCCGGCAACAATTAACCCCGCGAAACCCGTAGCCCGCAGAACCTCGTTTTCTGCAGACATCGCCTTTTTCAGGTCTTCAATGCGGTCGGCCAGTACGTTCTGTGGCTCTGTCAATAGAATTTGGGAAAGCTGTCGGCCGACTCGCTGTTGGTCTTTGTCCGAACCATCCAGCGATTCCAACGCAGCCAGAAGTTCGGTGGCCGCGTCTGTCTTGTTGATCGTGACAATTCCGTTTAACGCTTCTTCGCGGTTTTGTCGTGACAGACCGGACCGCAGCAGAATCGCGTTGAAGACGGGAAGATACTTCGGATCGTCAGTCGCCGTTTCCACAAGCAGCAGCCTGGCGTTATCCAGTCGTTTCAATTGATACTCAACAATTTTGACGCTTTTGTCGAGCAGAATTTTGGGACGTTCGATCGCAACTTCACCGTGTTCGTGGTGAGCGTGATCCTGCGCCATCGCGGCCGGCGAAACCAACAGAAGTATCGCTGTAAGAACGTACTGGGACATTTCGATGTGATCCAATCAACTTCGTATGAGATAACAAAAGCCCGACGTTCCAGAAAACGTCGGGCTTCTTGAGATAACACAAAAGACAGCCATCAGGCCACCAATTTACAGACTCTCAAGATGACGCATGGTTTCATCCAGAGTGTACTGAACGTATTCATCCACATCGTGGTTCAATACATCCAGTGCAACTTCGATCGCTTCAGCACTGTCAAAGAAGCTGCATGCTCGAACGGCTTCCACGCGTACTCGAGCATGATCGTCGTTCACGCGTTCCTGAACAAGCTTCAAAGCATTCGGTATCGATTCTCGCATGTCGCACAGAATGCGAGTGGCGGCTGCTCGGGCGTGATAGTCGTCCGCGTTCAATAGCGATGTCAGCATGTCCATGTCCACAACGTTGTGTGACTGCAAAACCCAGTTCGCTTCCAACACGTTGTGAATGTAGCCTTCGTCAGTTTTGTCCAGCCCTGCCACCCATGCCTTCACAGTTGGAACGACGTCAGCGGTGGCTCGTTCTGCCAGTTCACGGCGAGCACGATAGCGAGCTCGGTCTTCGTATTCCTTCAACGCTTCCAGAACGGTTGAAATTGGCTCACCGGCAATCGCTGGCGGCTTCACCAGGTCTCGCCCCGTGCAGATAACTCGCCAGATACGTCCGTGCTGGTGGTCTCGATTTGGTTCGCGAAGATTATGCTGCAAGTGACCGATCAATGCATTGTGCCAGTCGCAGATATACAGAGTGCCATCCGGCGCGAACTGAATATCAATCGGGCGGAAGTTGCCGTCTTCGCAGAACAACAGTTGAGGCTTCTCTTTGCCTTCGAAGCCGCTGCCCGCGTCTTTCAAAGAATGCTGCAGCACAGATCGATCGCCGATGACGTTGCACAGTAAATAGTCGCCCTGATCTTCCGGTTTGAAGTGTCGGCTGGAAACCAATTCGTTGGCCGCCGATGGGCGAGTTCGCTTCACAAAGAACTGAGGATAGACGTCTTTGCCGCGAAGAGACGTATCCTTAAAGTTATTCACACTGTCGTTGAATGAACCGCCTGCATGCTTGGCAGGATACACCACCTTACCGCTGATGGGTGTCGCCCAATAGTTGAAGCCCGGTGATGCATCGGCGATGAATTCCTGGCCCCATCGATCGTAAACGTGTCCCCAGGGATTCGCAAACGGCAGCGAAACGTAAGTTCCAAAGCGTTCTGTTCTTGGGTTGTATCGCCAGACTCCAGCTTCGTGCATACGAGTCAAACCGTAAGCACTCTCAACCTGCGAATACTTGAACGTGCCTTCGTTGAAGTGCAGTTCGCCGCCTGGACCCCATTCAAACGCACAAATTCCGTGATGTGAATCTGCCGAATCAAAGCCCACCAGTTTGCGAATGCGGACGTCAGCCACGTCGTCGCCATCGGTGTCTTTCATGAACAGGATGTCGGGCTGCTGAGCAACGTATGCTCCACCGTGACCAATTTCGAAGCCGGTTGGCTGATGAAGACCGTCTGCAAACACGGTGCACTTGTCGGCTCTGCCGTCGCCGTTCACGTCTTCAAGAATCAGAACTTTGTCTTCCATTTTTGTCTTGGGCTGCCAGTGAGGATACGACTGCATTGTCGAAACCCATAGACGACCCTTGTTGTCGAAGTTCAACGAAACCGGGTTGGCCAGTTCCGGAAAGTCTTCTTCAGAAGCGACCAGCTGGATTTCGTAACCATCAGCCATCTTGAACATTTTCTGCTGTTCAGCTGCCGGCAGATAATCCAATGAACCAAGCTTGCCTGCTTTGCGGTTCTTGTCGTCGTCGCCGCCGACGTTAGTCTTGGGCACGATGAATGGCAACGTGTTGCTGTCATCGCATTTCTCGGCGACCTTCTGTCCCTGAGCAATCGCCCAGATTCGCTTGTCGCGGTTGGCCGCCATTTCGTCAAGAATCGCTCGTTCACGTTCCATGACCTGGCGATTGTTATAGGTACCATCGGTACCCGCGAGTCCTCGCTTGCCGTAGATGGAATAGCCGTTGACAGCACGGTAACGGTGCCACCAGTGGAAATTCTTGTCGTCTACTTCAGCCTTCAATCCGGCAGGAGCTGGCGTGGAAGCGGCCTTCAGGCCCATTGCTTTCACAAACAGTGGAGCCAGTGCCTTGTAGCCAGCGTCGTTCAGGTGAGCACCGTTTAAAGTAAGCTGCTCGTTTGATGATTCGAACAGAGCTTTTGTTGGCGTGTAAAGATCAACCAGAACAACGCCCGTGTCTTCGGCAACTTTCTTCAACGCCGCCGTGTACTTAGCAAGGTTGATATTCTGCTCGGTTCCGTCGGTGACGTTGGGGTCGCCGATGTTTTCGAAGGCAATCGGCGAAACCAAAACAACGCGAGCGTTCGCTGTGCCGCTGAAGTTCTTGCCTTTGGTTTCTTCAACCAGCTTGGCCATCTGCTGAGCAAACTCGGATAGCCCGTCGTCGCCCGCGAATGATTCGTTGAAGCCGAAAAAGTACATCACGACGTCAGCTTTGCTGTGCGTCAAATGCGAGTCTGGGTCGCCGAAGTCCAGCGATCGAATTCGCTCGTACGGTTCGTCGCCTGGAAAGCACAGATTGCGAATCGTCAGTTCAAGTTCAGGAGACGACTGGTGCAGCAAAGTTTCCCAATGATTGTGATGTTGCATGCGTTCGCCGAGTTCATTCCCGACGAGACAAATGCGGTCGCCTTTTTTCAGCTCAAGCTTTTGAGCGGAAGCTGGCACGGCGGCAACGGAAAACGTGTACAGCAATAGTGCGGCAATGAGTCGCTTCATTGGGTTCCTCTGTGGGGGTTATTGACGGGAGTCACGCAGATGCGGTAACCCTAAAACGGGCGGGGTTTCTGATTCAATACAGTCATTCGCCTTTAAAACGCCGAAAACAGACTCGATCAAGGTCGAGCATAAAACGCGGCAAAGGCAACATTCGAAGACTCTAAACGATGCCGACAGCCCCGTCGACTGTCTTGTCGAAATCCGACTGTTTTTGGTATTTATCAGACATCAATGCTATGCTGCCGCAGAATCGGTCAGGAGCAAAAACATTGGATCCACGGCAGTTACAGCAGGCTTTCTTTTCGCAACTTGGCGACTCACAGCAGTTTCGGGGTCTGTTCGAGCACCTTCCCGGCGTTTACTTCTTTGTGAAGGACAGCAAAAGCCGCCTTATGGCCGCCAGCTCGTCCATTCTTCAACGATTCGGCCTGACCAACGAAACGCAGCTAATCGGCACCACTGACCACGATCACTTCCCGGTTCACGTCGCCGACAGCTTTGTGCGAGACGACCGGCAGGTGCTGACCACAGGAGTTCCGTTAATCAACCGCGTTGAAATCTGGTACAACGCTCAACGGCTGTTGGACTGGTTTGTCACCAACAAGCTTCCGCTACGCAATTCTGCAGGCAACATCATCGGCGTGATGGGCACCCTGCGAAGCTATGAAGGCAGCCGGAAGTCGATGTTGCCGTATTCGCAAATTTCGGATGTCGTGGACTTCATTCGTGAACACCATCGAGGAAAAATCACGGTTGCTGAGGTGGCACGACAAGCCAACGTTTCCACACGACAGCTTCACAGACGATTCATGGAAGTCTTCGGCATGAGTGCTCTGGACTTCCTGACGCGAACTCGCATTCAGGCAGCCAGCGACGAACTGCTGGAAACGAATCGCTCCATCTCCGAGATCGCGCTGGACTTCGGCTTCTGCGATCAAAGTGCGTTTACTCGACAATTCAAAAACCAGGTCGGCCAAACGCCCTTGAAGTTTCGCAAACAATACGGAAGTTAGAATCGATGCAGAAAGCACGCCACACCAAACGAGTTTACTAGTGATTTCGCCAACTCACCTGGGTTTCTTCGTGGCCCGGATTTTGTTGCCGTCTATAACGTCAAAATGTGAATTTCTGCTGTTGCCTGGGAAATGAATTTCATGCGAATGAACGCAATGCTTGCCGTATTTTTGATGTCCTTCGGCTCAACTGCCGTTGCGGAAGAGTTTGTTCAGTTGCGAGGAAGCAGCGGCAATGGCCAGGTGGCTGACCGAGAGATTCCGCTGTCCTGGAGTGATGATGAAAACGTCGCGTGGAAAGTCGCTCTACCGGGATCTGGTTGGGCGCAGCCGGTCGTATGGAAAGACCGAATCTATGTAGCGTCGGCAGTCTGCGATAAAGACCTATCCCCGGCAAACTTTGCATCGGGAGTACGCTCGCCTCAAAGTATGGGAGTCACCATGTTCGCCAGGGCTCCAGCAGCGGATATCGCCTGGACGCTGCAGTGCATCAGCGTTACTGATGGCAGCACGATCTGGTCGACACCAGTGGTCACAGGAAAAGCTAAGTTTTCTGTGCATCCGTCGAACTCCTACGCCACTGAAACTCCGGTCGTTGATCAAAACGGCATCTACGTTTATTTTGGAGCTGCAGGCATTGTCGCCGGACTCAATCACGACGGCAGAGTTCGCTGGCAACAGGACATCGGCGTATTCGAAACATCCAACAGTTTTGGAACAGGCAGTTCGCTGGCTATTCATGAAGGCAAAGTGTTCGCTCAAAACTTCAACGAAAAAACGGCAGACGTGTACTGCTTTGATTCGCAGTCAGGTGCGGAAGTCTGGAAGCATTCCAGAACCACAGCAACAACTTCGTGGAGCACGCCCGTTGTCTGGAAGAATGACGTCCGGACAGAACTGGTTGTTTCCGGCGGTGAGCAAATGGACAGCTTCGATCCTGCGACAGGCTCACTTTTGTGGACACTAAATAACGTAAAGGCTGCCACAGCATGTACACCGTGTGCAGATAAGTCACATATCTACTTCGGTGGCAGCGATCCATTTTCCACGGGACCGCTATTTGCCGTTAAGGCCGGTGCTTCCGGAGACCTTTCACCTTCAAAAAAGAATGCAACGTTTGAAGCCTGCGCGTGGCTTGCCGAAAAACAGGGCCCGGGAATGGCGTCACCCGTCTCTTCTGAAGACTTTGTTTATGTGACAGACAAAAGCGTATTGAAGTGCTTCGACGCAAAAACCGGGCAGCGAGTCTATCAGGACCGACTTCCCGGTTTAAAAATGGTGGCTTCCAGCCCATTGATTGTCGGACAGAAGCTGTTGTTCATCGACGAATACGGAGCGGCCTGCATCGTGGCTGCCGGGCCGGAATTCAAAGTGCTGGGACAAGGGTCAATTGACGACACCTTCTGGGCCACGCCTGCAATAGCCAACAACGCAATCATCCTTCGCGGAGTCAAAGCATTGTACTGCATCCGCAAATAGTCTGATGCCCAGAAGGAATAACGTGGGGGCAGGTCTGAATCGCAATGTCATTCAGACCGGCCCCCACACTATTTAACAGTGTCGACGGCCAGCCACCATGTAGATCGCTGACGGATGTGATTTACAAGGATGCACTGGGAGCGACGACCAAGGCGGTGGAGTATCAGTACGATGCACTTGGTCGTCGGATCGGCAAGTCGGTTGATGAAAATGGCGATGGTTTTATGGATCGCAGTCAGACGTTTGTTTACGATGGAGCGGGTCTACTGGCGGCTTCGGGTGGTTCGATTCAGATTAGCGGGCCGAATGGTCAGTTGAATCAACATGGCTGGGTGGATGATCTGGTGCTGGTGTTCGAAGATTCCGATGGAGACGGTTCTGCTTCGTCAATACTCAGTTCTCGTTTGTTGTACGGCCCAGCCGTGGATCAGGTGTTTGCTCAGCAATTCCCGGTGGTTGGCGTTGGGTCGGTTTATTTAGCGTAGATTAAC